>Ga0172373_10000446_pt1 | contig 68323 bp, 10 predicted proteins | sample Lak10m_2_FD_114546 | JGI IMG/M metagenome (GOLD analysis project Ga0172373, IMG submission 114546) | Freshwater microbial communities from Kabuno Bay, South-Kivu, Congo - kab_092012_10m | ecosystem: Environmental > Aquatic > Freshwater > Lake | place: Democratic Republic of the Congo... | reverse complement strand
GGAACCTGCGGTGTGCCCGGAAGCGGTGAAAACCGAGTCCGGCACCCCGCCAAACCAACGTGACGAGGCGCAAAACAGAGACGGCGTTCGTGGAGGTCACCCATTTTTCAAATACCTGCTAGGCTCTGGGGTCTGGGGTGGCGTGCCGGCGGTTTGCAACCGCTGCGTGTGGGCTTCGGGGGCTCGGGAGCAGCGGAGTATTCGGGCGCAACGGGCGGCGGTTGCAAACCGCCGGCACCTTCTCTCTGCATTGGCTTGTAGTTTGCGTTGCAGAGTTAAGGATCAACCCCGGCACAACTTGTTCAAAGGCGGGGTTCATTTCGTGGCGGGGACTTTGGCAGGCTCAGTCCCGAACTCGCGGGTGATTTCCAAAATCTCGGCGAGGAGCGCGACGTAGTTGCGGAAGGCCTTCTCGCCGGCGGCGGTAAGAGCGAGAGTGGTAAGCGGACGGTTGTTCTGAAAGGATTTGGCGACCGCGACGTAGCCGGCTTCCTGGAGCGTCCTCATGTGCGAGGTGAGGTTGCCGTCGGTCATCTGGAGCAGGTCGCGCAACTCGGTGAAGGCCATCTCCGGCGACGCGGCCAGAGCGGACATGATGCCGAGCCGTCCCTTTTCGTGGATGACGCGGTCGAGTTGGAGGAAGGGCTCGGCCTTCATGGTGTCGGCCCCTTCTTCTCCGTGATGTAGAGGTAGGCGGCTGCCAGCAGATGCAGTCCGCCAAAAGTCATACCCATCATTGCATTCGGTTGAAAACAAAGTGCCAACCTGCCACTCGCATCCATCCCACCAGCGCCGAACAAATGTAAATGCCCTATGAGCACTGACGATAGTATGAACGCCCAGCCCAATAGCCGAACTCCGCGCGAGATGAACTGACCGGCTGAATGCAAGGCACATCCGTAGAGCATTGGCCAAGCAACCACCAGTCCTGAGGATGAGCTAGTTTCCAACCCTGCAACACAGGAACTCACCACGAGCAATGCACCCGCAGCCAAGGGAGGCAGCAACGCGAAGACAACTCGTTTGGTAGGTGCTGTCCAAAAGGGTTCCTCAGAATGCAGGGCCTGCCTCCGAATGATGAGCGCTGCCACCGCCACCGCCACCGCAGCGACACCAAACCACAACGCAACAAAGGCGCTAAACGACTCGCTTAGTATCTGGTCTCCAATCCACCATCCCCCTACCCCTAGCAACCCAACTGACAGCATCACCGGCGCGAGCGCCCGGCGATACAGCCCCGCCCGCTCCATCAGCGTGCGGATGACCTGGAGGTTTTCCTCGGCCCAATTCGGTTGCACGCGCTTACTTTGCGTTACAGAGCTATATAGTCAAGCCGGACTTTCACTCCAACGCCCGTGCCGGCGACTTGCAGTCGCCGCCGATCGGCAAGGAGATGCAACGCTCTCGAACTGCTGACAGCCACGGACGGCGATTACAAATCGGCGGCACGGGGAGGCGTAAAATTGGCTTCGCGCCCGCTGCTGCCATCGGCATTCTCCTGGCAACGACACCATGAAAAAGCGCATCTGGAAAATTGCCGGCATCAACTTCGATCACTTCCACATGGGCGACCTGCTCCGCTACGCCCACGAGCATCCGCAGGCGGAAATCGTCGGCATCAGTGACGAGCAGCCCGCGCGGATGGAGGAGGCGGTGCGCAAGGGCTTGGTCTCACGCGACCGGGCGTTCACGGACTTTCGCGAATGCCTGGAGCAAACGAAGCCGGATGTGGTCATCCTCTGCCCGGCCGCGTCGAAGCACGGCGAGTGGGTGAAGAAGGTCGCGCCTTACGGGCCGCACATCATGGTGGAGAAGCCCTTCGCCGCGTCGCTGAAGGAGGCGGACGCGATGATCGCGGCTATGCCGAAGGACCGGACGTTGATGATCAACTGGCCGTTGCAATGGGTGCGGTCGCATCGCAAGGCGTTCGAGCTGGTGGAGCGCGGGACCATTGGCGAAGTGACGAACGTGTGGCACTTCGGCGGCAATCGCGGCCCGCTCTGGCACGGCGCGGACAAGGACGTGAAGACGCCGGCGCAGGTGGCGAAGGAGAAGCCGCACTCGTGGTTCTACCAGCGGGCGCGCGGTGGCGGGTCGTTGCTGGACTATCTCGGCTACGGCACGACGCTTTGCACTTGGTATCAGGGTGGCAAACGCCCGCTCGAAGTCACGGCCACGGTGGACGAGCCGGCGGGCCTCGAAGTGGACGAGCACAGCATTGTGGTGGCGCGTTACGCGCACGGGCTGTCGAAGTTCGAGACGCGCTGGGGGACGTTCACGGACCCGTGGACGATTCAGCCGCAGCCGAAGTGCGGCTTCGTCATCGCCGGCACGGAGGGCACCATCAGCAACTACGATTACGACGACTACGTGACCGTGCAGACGCGCAAGCGTCCCCTGCCCCACCGCGTCGCCGCGCCCGCGACAAAGGCCCCACATCAGAATCCCGTGCAGTATCTGCTGCACTGCCTCGACGCGGGCAAGCCGCTGGAAGGGCCGGTGAGCCTGCGCATCAGCCGCATAGGCCAGGAGATTGTGGATGCGGCCGTGCGCAGCGCGAAACTGAAGCGGGCGGTGAAGCTGGCGCAGTGACCCTGCTGCGTTTGGTTAAACACCCTTGTTCGCGCGCCAGAGCAGCCACGACCCGAGTCCTTGAAAGAGGAAGTTCGGAATCCAAACGATAAGGTGCGGGAAAAGGTGCGCTCGAGTTTCAAGCGACTGACCGAGGATGATGAAGCTGTAATAGACGGCCGTAAGCAATAGCGCCGCCGCGATTCCATAGCCCGTTTCGCGCCGGTGTCCGCGAAGGCCCAGCGGAATGCCGATGAGAGTGAAGCTGACGCAAGCGAAGGAGAACGACACCTGCCGATGAAGGTTCACCAGGACCGGTGTGGGATCGATGCCCCGCCGCCGGTTTGCTTCGCGCTCGGCCAGGAGCTCCCGGGCGGTCATCTCACTAAGCTTAGGCTTGTCACCCAGCGGTTGAGCTCCTGTCAGATCCAAGCGGACTGGCGGTGCTTCGTCGAAGAAGACCATGCTCCAACCACCCCCGGCAGGTGCGGCGGGGGCTGTGTTGGTAGAGGCAGCACTGGGATTCCTGCCGGGCTCGGGAACGAGCGAGTTGCTAAAAACCTCCGCGTCATACAACTGAAGGATGATCTGCCGTGTCAGGGGATCGGACGTAACCCGCGCATTGCGCGCATTGATGCGTTGCGTCAATTGGTCATGGCGCGATTGATAGAGCAGAACATTCTCGAACTCGGTGTCATTGCGCCGCCGGCCGATGTAGATGGTCCAACCGGAAAATTCCGTAATGTAACGCTGCTCGACCAACAGCGCCGTCGGGCGCGCCAAGCCAAGCTGGTAACTCATCCGCTTGAAAGCGGTGCGGCATCGGGGGGCCAATTCGAGCGTGGCGACGGCCGAAACGCCGGCTGCCAGGACGCTGATCCAGAGCACAGGAGTGACCAGTGTCAAAAGGCTGACGCCACCTGCTCGAACTGCGGTCAACTCCTGGTCCGCACTTAGCCGGCCGAAGACGAGCAGCGTGGCGGTCAGCAACCCCATTGGCAACGCAAAGACCAGACCAAATGGCAACAGCATGGTTACCGCCTGAAGCACGTTCAGAAACGGAACCTGCGGGTTCAGAAGCAGCGGGAGAATCTCTTTGAGGACGTTGACGATGAGAAACAGCCCGGTAAATACGGCGACGGTCATGGCAAGCGTGGCCAAGACCTGACGGGCGAGGTAGCCGTGCAACGTCTTCATTGCACTCTGAGAAGGAGGCCGGAATAGGCCAGATCAAGCATCGGGATGATTGTAGCGGGAGGGCCGAGGCATGTCACGGCTGGCACCGCATCCCGACAGGACGCCTGAACCGCCCATCCCGCCCTGCCCTGCTAGGGCAATTGGATTGCCCGGTAGTATCGACGGGCGCTGCCTGGTGAAGTGGTATCAGTGAAGGTCAATGAACCGTGGCCACTGTTGACCGTGGTGAGAACCGTCCACGTGCGAAGATCGGTCGAGTATTCGATGCGATACGCACGGCCCGGCTCAGCGGAGAGGCTAACCGTGAACTGGCCGCCAACATAGCTGCTGGAGCCGAGGGTCGTTCCGATCGCTGTGTTCGAGTTGCCATTCAAGCGGGCGATGCGACCGCGGGTGGCGCTGTTGATGGCCGTGAAATCACCCGCCAGCACGACCTTCAAATCGGATTGGAGCAGAACCGCGTAGATAAGGTTGTCCGCGCCTGTCCCGGTCGTGAAGGACGAATCGATCGCGCCATCCGTGAGGAACCGGGTGACACGTCCAGCGGCAGTGCCTGTGGCACTGAAAGCCCCGTTGGGCGTGACTGCTGTCTGAACCTCATTGATCCCGATCGACGCGAAACTGAAGCGCGTCGTGGTGGGAACCGCCGTCACAGTGAATGTGCCATCGTAACCCGCTCCGACCCCGGTGATGGTCACCCGCGACCCGACTGCAAGGCTGTGCGCCGCCGTGGTCGTGAGCGTTGCGACGTTGCCCGCGCGTTCCCGGAGCGAAACGCCTGTCCCCGGTGACGGAGGCGTGCCGATGTCCCCGTTGACGGATGTGAATGCCCCGCCGGCAAGGATCCGGCCATCCGGCTGGACAACTACGCTGAGGACAGTGTCATTCAAGACCGGGAAGAACGTGGCATCCAGCGAACCATCATGGTTGAGGCGCGCGATACGCGAGCGCGACTCGCCATTAAAGCTGCTGAACAAGCCGCCAATCACGACCCTGCCGTCCGATTGAATCGCAATCCCGGCAACGGTGCTACTGGCACCGGCACCCGCAGCGAAACTGGTGTCGATCGAGCCATCCGCGTTCAACCGAACGAGCCGATTGACCGTGCTGCCGTTGAACGCAGTGAACGATCCACCGACCAGGATCTTACCGGCGTTGGTGCCGCTGGCGTAAACCGCGATGGCATTAACGAAACCATTCGCACCGGTGCCAGGGTTGAAGGTGGTGTCAAGCGAACCGCTGGTATTCAGGCGCGCGATGCGGCTGCGAGCCGTGCCATTGATGTTGGTGAAACCACCACCAATGATCACCTTTCCATCCGTCTGCAGGGTCATAGCATTGACCGAGCTATTGGCACCGCTGCCAACCGAGAAACTCGTGTCCAGTGAACCGTCAGCCAACAGGCGGGCGATGCGGCTGCGCAGGGTGCCGCCCACAGAGGTGAAGTCACCGCCGATCACCAACCGGCCATCGCTCTGGAGGGCAATCGCGTTGACCGCATTATCCGGTCCGAGGCCAGCGTTGTAGGTTGAGTCCAAAGTGCCATCTAGGTTCAGGCGGGCCACTCGGCTGCGGCTGGTGACACCAAAGGCAGCGAAGCGGCCTGCCGCAAGCAGCTGGCCATTGGTCTGCTGGGCCACGGCATAGACCGTGTTATCGAAGCCGGTGCCGGGATCGAAGGCGAAGTCAACCCCGCCTGCGCCGTCGTTGTCGACAATGCTAAGGGTGGCATTGCTGATTGCAAACCCCGCTCCGCCCGTGGCGTTGTTGAGGCGCAGCGCTATCGTCTCGGTCACCTCGACCAGTTGGTCATTGAAGATCGGCACAAGGAAGGTCTTGGAACCACTCTCACCGTTAGTCCATGAGAGCGTGCCGCTGACATCGGCGTAGTCCAAGCCGAGCGCCGCAGTGCCACCGACAGCCGTGAGATACTGCACGGTGATGGCACCAGCACTGCCCCCGGTGCGGGACACCACTACCACACCGTTGGTGCTGCTCTCGCCGACGAGGAAATTCGTGGCGGTAAAGCCAACGGAGCCAACGTTGTCCAAAATGGTCAAAACAGCATTGCTGATGGTGAGGAAGGCCCCGCCCGTCGGGTTAGTGAGGACCAAGTTCACCGTCTCCGGAGACTCAGAGATGGCGTCGTTGATGATGGGAACGGTAAACGTGCGACTCGTGACCCCCGCCGCAAAGGCAAACGTGGCATTTGTGGCGATGTAGTCTGTGCCAGCCAAGGCGCTGCCGTTTGTCGTTGCGAACGAGGCACTGACCGAGACGTTCGTGACACCCGCGCGCAGGATCGTGATGGTCGCAGCCCCGGCGCTTTCGGCTACAGAATACGTGGCGGCGCTGAAGCCGATGCCGATGTCATCGTCGACAATAGTCACCGTGGCGGTATTGGTGGCCCCCAACAGAGATGCCCCCGCAGGCTGAGGATTGGTGAGAAGCATGCCGAAACTTTCGTTGCCCTCCGGCAGGAGGTCGCTGACGATCGACACGTTGAAAGAGAGGTTCGACTGGCCAGGACTGAAGGAAAGCGTGCCGCCGGAGTCGACATAGTCGATGTTCGGACTCGCCGCCCCCGCACCAGTGATGGCCAGCGTGGATACCGCTACGCTGACGATCCCAGTGTTCTGACCAAAGCGCAGCACCGAGATACCGAAAGTGCCGGCTGCTTCATTCACAGTGTAGTTGGAGGCACTGAAGCTAAATGAGTTGTCGTTGTCCAGGATGGTTAGCGTGGCTGTCGCGTTGGTGCCGACACTGGCAATGTTCGTGGGGGTGCCATTGAACAGGGAGAGGTTCAACTGCCGGTTCTGCTGAACGATCGTGTTGTCCGTCACGGCCACGCTAAAGTTCGTGTTAGTGACGCCCGGCAGGAAGGTCAGCGTGTTCGTGACCCCGGTGTAATCAATGCCATGCAATGCGGTCCCATCCGTCGTGGCATAGCTCACTGTGCCAGTGAGGTTGCTCACACCGTATCGGACTACTGAGACAACACCCAACGCAGCGTTTTCCAATACGCTGAAGTTCGTGACGGCGAAACTGAACTGCATGTCGTCGTCGGTGATGAACACCGTTGCATTCGTCAAGGCTCCGAGGAGCGCGCCCCCCGTAGGATTGACCAGCGACAAGCCAAAGGATTCCTGAGGTTCCACAACCTGATCGTTCACAAGCTGGACTACGAGGTTGCTGCTTGTTTGACCGGCGGCGAAATCCAAGCGCTGCTGAACCTGGACGTAATCCAAGCCCGCCGCCGCGGTGATGTTGCTGCTGGTCACATCCACCGTGACGGCTCCGATGATACCGCCAATGCGGCTCACCGTGACGGTGACAGTGCCCGCTCCCTCCACCACTGAGTAACTGTTAGTGCTGAACTGGAATGTGCCAAAGGCGTCGTCATCGACGATGGTTAGCATGGCGTTGGTCAGGCCCAGGCCCGCGCCGCCAGTCGTGCCGAGCAACACCAACCCCAGCGTCTCATTGCCCTCAACTGAAGTATCATCAATCAGCGGAACGTTGAATGTCTTGCTGGCCTCGCCATCAGCGAAGCTCAACGTGCCGTTGGTGGAACGGTAATCCACTCCAGCAGTGGCGTTGCCCAAGCCATCTACGGTCGAGAAGCTGACTGTCACCGGCCCAGTGCTTCCGTTGGTGCGCGTTATGGTGACTGCTGCCACGCCCGCATTCTCGAAGGCGCTGAAATTCGTGGACGCGAAGCCGAGGACGCCCACACCAAAATCATTATCAACGATGGTGAGGGACGCGTTTGACTGGGTTCCCAACGAACCGATACCGAACGGACCGGCGTTGGTAAGGAACATGGAGACCGTCTCGCTGCCCTCGACGAACAAATCGTCCACCACCGGAACGATAAAGGACTGGCTGGCCACACCCGGCACGAAAGTCAGCGACCCGGCCATGTTGGTAAAGTCGAGTCCGGCAGTCGCGGTTAAACCGGCGGTGAAGTATTCAACCGTGACCAACTCGTTGGTGCCACCCGTGCGCGCAACCGTGACCAGCGCGCCGCCCCCGCTCTCAGCGATACTGTAACTGGACGCCGCAAAGCCAAGCAGGGAGTCATTTTCCTCGATCCGCAACACGGCCGTCGGTGGAATGTCCAGCGATGCGCCGCCCGTCACATTCGAGAGGGTCAGGAATACGGTGCGGTCTGGACGGACAACGGTGTCATCAATGACCGGCACCACAAACCGCCGCAATGTTTGGCCTGGGCTGAAGAACAACGTGCCACCTACAGGCAAATAATCCACGCCCGCCACTGCTGTGCCGCCGGCGATCACCGAGAAATCAACCGATACTGAGTTGCTGGTTCCACCGGTCCGGAGCACGGTGATGACAGCGTTCGTGCCGGCTTCGCTTACCGTGAACTGAGGAGCGCTGAACACTACAAGGCCAGCCCCGAAATTTTGTCCACCATGCAGGCGGGCAAAGCGATTCTGCGGAATTCCATTGAAGTTGGTGAATGCGCCACCGACCAGAATCTTTCCATCGGCCTGCACGGCAACCGCAGCCACCAGATTGTCCGCACCCGTGCCAACGTTCAGAGTGGGATCCATCCCGCCTGTGCTGTCCAGTCGCACGATGCGGTTGCGGCTGAAACCGCCGAAGTTGGCGAAGGCACCGCCAACCACGATCTTTCCGTCGGCTTGGAGCGCCAGCCCGGAGACGAAATCATCCGGACCGGTGCCGGGATTGAAGGTCGCGTCGAGCGAGCCATTCGCGTTAAGCCGGACGAGATTGGTCCTGGTGACACCGTTGGTCGCAACGAAAGCTCCACCGGCGAGGACTTGTCCGTTGATCTGGACTGCCAGTGTGTAGATCGAACCGCCATTGATCGTCCCTGCCGGGGCAAAGGTAGTGTCTACCGTGCCATCGTTGTTCAACCGCGCGATGCGTCGGTTTGGCACGCCGGAGACGGAATCAAAGTCACCCGCTATAAGAATCTTGCCATCGGGCAGCGCCACTACCACGCGGACTTGGGCGTCGGGCCCAGCCCCAGGGTCAAACGTAGTGTCCACCGTGCCGTCAAAGTTCAGCCGCGCCACAAAATTACGGTTCGTCCCGTTGACGGCCGTGAAGGTGCCAGCCAACACGACCCGCCCATTGTTCTGAATTGCAACGGCATTGACCGCATTGTTCGCTCCCGTGCCGGGATCGAATGAGGTATCCGGCGTGCCATCCGCGTTGAGCCGAGCGATGTTGGTGCGCGCCGCGTTTCCTACGAAGCTGAACAGACCGCCGATGACCACTTTGTTTGCGTTAACTCCATTGGTATAGACTCCGACGGCCCGAATGGTGCCGGGAGCGTTGGTGCCGAAGGCGATGACGCCGGGATCAAATCCGTTATCCAAGGTTCCGTCCTGGTTTACCCGCGTAACATTCTGGCGCGGCACCCCAGCGAAGGTGGTGAAATCGCCACCCAAGACACTCTGCCCGTTGGTGGCCAACTGGATGGAGTAGACCGTGCCATTTGCGCCCAACCCGGTGATAAACCCGAGATCGACACCGCCAGCTGGGTTTTCATTGTCAACGATTCGAACTGCAGCGTTGCTGAGCCCCAAAAGCGCCCCTCCCGTCGGATTGAACAGTCGCACGCTGAAAGTGCGGTTGCCATCCTGCAGGGCATTATCAATAAGCGGCACCGTCAATGAGAGGTTGGTCACGCCGTTCGTGAATGTCAGCACACCGACAGTGTTCGTGTAGTGCTGAGTCGGAACTGCGATCCCCGTGCCTGGATGGGCAACGGCGGTGTCATTTGCGTTGGTAAACGTGGCAAACTGCACGGTTACCGTCCCAGTAAAGCCATTTGTGCGACCAACAGTGAGCAGCGCGTTAGTTTCGCTTTCCAGTGCGCTGAAGACAGCCGTTGTGAAGCCGAGCACGCCCGGTGCGGAATCGTCGTCGCGAATGGTCAGGGTCGCGAGGCTGGGTATGTTCAGGCTGGATCCGCCCGTTGGGTTGGACAACGCCAAGCCGACGGTGCGATCGCCATCGACCACCGTGTTATTGAACAACGGTATGTTGATCACTCGATCGGAAGTATCGCCGGAGGCCCATGTAAGCGAACCTGCTACTTGGCTGAAGTGGAATCCAGGAATGGCTGTTCCATTCGTTGTGGTCGTGTAATCGACTCCGATGGCACCCGTGCTGCCTCCGATGCGCCGGATGGTGATGATGGATGCGCCATCGTTTTCCTGATTGGTGTAAGCCACGCTGCTGAACACCAAATTGCCGAAAATCAGGATGTCGTTATTGTTGATCGTCAGAACGGAGGAGTTTTGGAATCCGATGGTTGCTCCGCCGGTCGGATTGATGAGGTCCAAAAAGACGGTTTCGTTGGTCTCTTGAACCGAGTCGGGGAGGATCGGGATGGTGAAAACTTTCACGGTTTCACCGTCGGCGAAGGACAGGGTGCCCGCGGTCGCAAGGTAATCCTGTCCAGCCCGTGCGGTGCCATCTCCCGTGCGGTAGTCCACGGACACGACGCCGGTGCTACCATTCGTGCGCGTAACCGTAATCTGTGCCAAAATAATTGCGTCGCTCTCGTTGGTAACGTAGTTGGCCTGAGAAAAGTTAAACACACCGGGTGCAACGTCATTGTCCACGATGGTCAAGACGGCGGTCATCTGACCAGGCACGGCGTTACCGGTTAGGTTGGTCAAGACCAACTCGATGGTCTCATTACCCTCCAGAAGCGCGTCATCGATGATCGGCACACGGAAGGTTTTGTTGGTTTCACCGGCGGCAAACGTGAGCGTGCCGCTGACTGGGACGAAATCTAGGTTGGGAATGGCGGTGCCGTTGGTGGTGCTGGCGAACTGCACGGTCGCAGATGCGGTGGTTCCGCCGGTCCGCAGGACGGTAATCGTAGCGCTGCCGCTACCCACCACTTCGCTGACATTGTAAGTGGGCGCACTGAAGCCCAGTCGACCATCATCGTTGACGATCGTCAGCAGCGCGTTGGTCTGGCCACCCGGAGCCGCGCCCGTGATGCCCGAGAGGGCCAAGTTAACAAACCTATCGGTGTTGACGAGCGAGTCATCGACAATCGGAATGTTGGTCGAGACGAATGTTTCGCCTGAGGGGAATGAAAGCAGCGCGGTGACGTTGGTATAGTGGACCCCGTTTGTGGTAGCCGTGCCATCGGAGGTGGTAAAGAGCGCGGAGGCTGAGCCGGTCGTGCCACCCACGCGCCGAACCGTGATGGTCGCAGCGGCGGCGTTTTCGGCGACCGTGTAATTGGCACTGGTAAACTCCAAGCTGCCCGATCCGGCAATCACGCCACCATGTAGCCGGGTGAGGTAGTTCTTCGACGTGTTATTGAAGGAGGTGAAACCGCCGGCAAGGATCAATTTCTCATCCGCCTGCACGGCGATGGCGGCAACAAAGTTGTTCGCGCCAGTGCCGATGTTAATAGTTGGATCAGTTGTGCCATCCGGGTTGAGTCGCGTAAACCGGTTACGACTTACGCCATTGAAGCGCGTGAAGTCACCGCCCAGCAGCATCTTTCCGTCACCCTGCAAGGTCATGTAGAAGACGGCGTTATCCGCACCGAGGCCGCCGGGATTGAAACTAGAATCCAGAACGCCGGTGGAGTGGAGGCGCGCGACTCGCCCAACGGCCGCGCCGGCATAATTCGTGAACGAACCGGCCATCAGTATCTTCCCGTCGGTTTGGACCAACAGCGAGCGCACGGTGCTGTTCGCCCCCGAACCAAGGATGAAACTGGTGTCCAGCGAGCCATTGATATTCAGCCGAGCGATGTTGGTGACCGCCACCCCATTGACACTGGTGAAGTCACCACCGATGAGAATCCGGCCATCTGGCTGAACCGCCACGGCAAACACCGGGCCGTTCGCGCCTGTGCCGGGGTCAAACGTATTGTCGAGCGTGCCGTTGGCATTGAGGCGGGCAATGAAGTTTCGCCCGATTCCGTTGAAGGTGCTGAAACCGCCACCGACGACAACCCTTCCGTCCGGTTGCAGCGCCATCGCATAGATCGCATTGTCAGCGCCGGCACCCGGATCGAAAGTGAGGTCCACGGCTCCACCCTGATTCAGGCGTGCAATGCGAGCCCGGTTGGTCCCGCTTATTTGGGTAAAGAAGCCCGCAACCAACATGCGACCCGCGTTCACCCCGCTCTCATAAACGAGCAGCGAGCGTATCGAGCCATTGGCACCACCGGGATTGAAGACCGGATCAAGCGCGCCATTTACATCCAGCCGCGCGAGGCGGTTGCGTGAAACCCCGTTGACCGCCGTGAAGTCACCACCGAGCAGCAGGTTACCGTCAGGCTGCAAAGCCAGCGCGTAAATCGCGTTGTCTGCGCCCGACGAGGTGTAACTGGTGTCGAAAGACCCAGCGGTTACGTTTACAGATTCGTCGTCCACGATCGACAGAACCGCCGTGCTTGGGAAACCAAGCGTCGCATTTGTGGGATTGCTGATTGCCAAGTTAATCGTGCGGGTGCCATCCGTGAGGGTGTTGTTGAGCACGTTCACCACGAAATTTGTGCTGGTTTGACCCGGAGCGAAGACCACGGTTCCACCAGTCACGGTGTAATCTACCCCGGCCTGCGCTGTGCCACCCGAAACTGTGTCGTAGCGGGCACTGACGGAACCAGCCACGCCGCCAAGTCGGACGACGGTCACAATTGCCTGCGATCCATTCTCATTGACCGAGTAGGTCGAGCGACTGAAGGCCAAACTGCCAAACGCGTCGTCATCCGCAATTGTCAGCACCGCGTTAGTGATTGTTCCAAGAGCACCCGCCACGGAGGGATTAAAGAGCGAGAGACTGACCGTGCGGTTTCCGTCCACATTAAGGTTGTCCACGATGGGCACGTTGAAGGTTTGATTCGTCGTGTCGTTGGCTCCCCAGGAGAGCGTGTTTGTCATCGCGGTGAAATGTGCCGGGGAAACTGCGGTGCCATTGGTCACGGCGACCTGCACCGTCAACGCACCGAGGCTGCCACCCGAACGCAGGACGGTAATGGTCGCGGTTCCAGCGTTCTCGGCTACCGTGAATGCTGGACCAGAGAAGTTAAGGCGGCCGGCAGCAAAGTCGTTGTCAATGATGAGGAGGGAAGCGTTGGTCAAACCAAGTGTCGCTCCTCCCCGCGGGTTAAGCAGCTGGACGGTGATGGTTTCGTCGAGCTCAACCACCGCGTCATCCACGACAGTCACTCGGAAGGTGTTAGTCAATTGGCCGGAGGCGAAGGATATTGTCCCACCAGCAGCCGTGTAATCGACCCCCACCGTGGCTGTGCTTCCCGCCGTGCTAGTAAGGTAATCGCAAGAAATCGGGCCTGCGCTGCCGTTGGTTCGGATAACGGTCACAATCGCGGAACCGACGTTTTCATCCACCCGGAAGGTAGGCTGCGGGAATGTGAGCACACCCGGAGTGAAGTCGTTATCCACGACGGTCAACGTGGCACGGGACACGCCCAAGGCCACGCGGTTGGCGATGCGCTCGCCGGCAAGGAACAATTGACCCTGCGGGACCGACAACACCAAATCCACCGTCTCGTCGCCCTCAACCAGCGAATCTTCCGTGACCGACACGAAGACGTCGGTAGATCCGCGCAGGAGGTTATTTGGCCCAGTGGTGCCATCGCTAGGGCGAATGGACACCGACAGCAAAGGCCAAGTAGGACTCACCCTTGAAGTCGTATAGTCTTGTCCTGCGACCGCTGCTCCCGGACCGAAAGGCGGATCAGTGGTGATAAAGTTGACCTGTGCCGGACCAATCGGCGGATCGTTGTTCACGATACCATTGGTGCGGGTAAGAGTGATGAAGATGCTGCCGGCCCCCTCATCAATCGTGTAGTTCGGGAAGGTGAAATCAATGTTACCGGGGCCGCGCACTGCACCGCCTCGCACCCGAGCAATGTTGCTGCGTTTACGCACGTCGGCGCGAGGGAAGACGCCAGGCTGGGCGATTTTGTCCGTGCGATCAAAGCCCGCCATGATGCGGTCCACCACGTTGGTTCCGTAGAAGCCCGGGCTCACGACATTCGATACGTCCCGCATGCCGCCGCCGCCCTGTTGAAACGAGCCACCGATGACGATGTCTTCGGTGAATCTGCTGGTGGCATTCGGCCCGGCCCGGCTGGCAGGAATCGTGTTCGTAGCGGGCTGCACAGCCAGGGCCGCCACAAAGTTCTTGGGCTGACCATTGGTGAGGTTGATGACGCCCGCAAAGTGGCTGAACGAAGAATCCATGAAGGTCGTGTCCAAGGTGCCATTGTTCAGGAGGCGCGCGAGCCCGACCCGCCGAGAACTGTTGAAGTCAGTGAACAAACCACCCACAACCGCCTGGCCAGAGCTGGTCATCTGAATCGCAAACACCGTGTCATTGAAGCCACTGCCCGGTGAGAAGGTGGTGTCCAACGAGCCGTCCTGATTAAGACGCGCGATCTTCCGCCGGCTCCGCAGGTCGAAGTTGTTGAACTCACCACCAAGGATGACTTTTTCTACCCCGGTTGCGGCGGTGGTAAGGGTGGCGTCGTAATCCCACAGCGTGTTAAAGAGCCCACTGCCTTCATTAACCACGATGCGCAACACCGTGTTGGTGCCAGGGCCGAAGGAAACGGTCACACTGGTGCTTCCATTGGTCAGCCCGGAGTCATAGATGCGATTGGCAGGCGTCTGATTGGTGCCGTAATAGACACGGATCGTGTCAGGGATGGAATAGAACTCGTAGTTCAGCGTAAGGGTGCCAGACGTAGCGCCTCCGGTATCAACATCGAAGATGTCCTCCGCTGGCCCGCCGGATGCAGACCGGTCGATCCGCACGGCGGCTGCACCGGTCCGCTCCAAGCCCAAGGCGAACACGGTGCCATCCGCACCCGCGCTCGGGTTGAACGAAAGATCCAGTGCACCGGTTGCGGTAAGCCGGGCGATGCGATTACGAGGCACACCATTGAATGTGGTGAAGTCACCCGCCACAACGACACGACCGTCTTCCTGGACGCGAACGGCATAGATCGGGCCGTTGGCCCCAGAACCCGGGTTGAAGCTGGTGTCCAAGGTGCCATCCACCGCAACGCGAGCAATATGGTTGCGGTTGGTTCCGTTGTAGCTGGTGAAATCGCCCACAATCAGTGCCCGGCCGTTGAATGCACCGCTGGTGTAGAGATACAGGGCACGGATCGGTGCGTTCGCCCCAGTCCCCGGGTTGAACGCGGAGTCGAGCACGCCATTGGTGTCGATCCGAGCGATGAAATTACGGGCCGTTCCGTTATAGGCCGTGAAGCCACCAGCGATGAGAATTTTACCGTTGTTGGTGCTGGCCACCAAGTTGGTCGAAATTGGCACGCCGTTCGTGTCAAAATCCACGACCGTGTTCGTCAGCACCGGATACACCCCCAACGCCGAGACAAAGTCGTTCGCACCGACTCCCGGATTGAAACTGGTATCCAGCGAGCCATCGAGATTCATCCGGGCAATTCGGCTGCGGTTGATGGTGTTCACGGCGGTGAAATCGCCACCGATAACGGCCTTGCCATCCGCTTGGACGGCCACCGAAAACACGGTGTTATTCGCACCAGGTGCCGAGTTCTGCGGCGGCGTGGTGCGGTCATCGAAGTCTGGGTTATATTCCCGATCAAAAGCACCCGGTGAATCATCATTGTCGAGAATGGTGACCGTCGTTTCATCTACCAGACCACCGCCGACCCGGGCTTGGGCGATGAAGTCCTCATTAAACTCAGCCACCAAGTCATCAAAAATAGGAACCGGAACCAAGATGATCGGCCCGGTGCCAACCGAGATGGTCGTGGCATCCCAGTCGACGTTCGGTGTCGCAAAGTCAGAGCCGGCCATGTGCTCAAAGGTGTCATCAGGGAATGGCCGGCGGAATGTCACCGTGGTTGAGGATGGAACGTTATAAAGGGTCAAAATGGCAGTTCCTATGTCCTCCCGGACGCGATAATTGCGACGTGACCAGTTGGGGCTCGTCACCGCCGTCTCAATGGTGACGGTAGCCGTGGGTAGGGTCCCGATGCTGGCCCCGGCCGTCGCGTTACTTAGCACCACGCCAAAACTGGTGGTGAAGCTATTCGTGTTGGTCCCGAACCGGCTGCCACCAACGATGGTCACTATGAAGCTCTTGGCAATTTCCTGATCCATGAAGGTCAGGGTGCCGTTTGTCGGCACGAAATCGAGACCCGGAACGGCACCGAAGAAGAAGCCATTGGTGGTCGTGGAGAAATCAACCGTGGCGATGCCGTCCTGCCCACCGGTGCGCGTAACCGTAATGAGCGCACCCGGGATATTGTGGTGTCCAAAGCCCCGGTCGATATCAAACGATTCGCCATCCCTCACAATGAGATTGCCGGTAAAGCTGAAGGAACCGGGGTTGAAGTCATCGTCCAGGATTGTAAGTAACGCGTTGGCCAGGCCCAGCGAGGCTCCACCGGTGGGGGTCGTCAAAGTCAGGGTGATCACCTCATTGGTCTCGACTAACGGGTCGTTAAGGATCGGGATGTTGAACGTCACGTTGGTGACCGCATCCGGGAAGATCAGCGTGCCGCTGGTGGTAGTGTAGTCCGAACCCGCCCGGGCGGTTCCATCCGAGGTGGCGAAGTTGGCGGTGACGGTGCCCTGGCTTCCGTTGGTGCGGATCACCGTGATGGCCGCCGACCCAGCACCCTCTGAGACGGTGTAAGATGCAGAGCTGAAACCAAGGGTGCCGTTGCTGATCTCGTCATCCCGGATCAACAGCGCCGCACTGGACAGCCCCAGTGTGGCTCCATTGCCTGGGTTGGACAACGTGAGCAATACGGATTCGTCGCCTTCGGACACGACATCGTTGATTACGCTTACGCTGAAGGTCTTGTTGGTCTGGCCATCCGAGAAGTTCAGGAAGCCATTGGTCATCACATAATCAACTCCGGCGATGGCCGAACCATTGGTGGACGCAAACTGCACAGAAACAGGCCCCGTGCTGCCGTTCGTGCGCACCACCGTGATGACGGCATTCCCAACGCTTTCGGACACCACAAACAGATTCGTGGCAAAGCCAATCGCCCCAGGGGAGAAGTCATCGTCGACAATGGTCAGGACGGCTGTCGCTCGGCCCACCGAAGCCGCACCCAACGGGTTGATCAGGTTCAGCACGACCGTTTCATTGCCCTCCACGAGAGCATCGGAAAGAATTGGCACATCAAAGCTCTTGGTCGCGACTTCGCCCGAAACCCACGAGAGCTGGTTGCTGACGCTGACGAAATCCTGGCCCGGAGTCGCGGAACCACCCGACGTGAAATAGGAGACGGCCACGGCACCCGCACCTCCCCCGTTACGAGCCACCGTAATGGTAGCGTTCGAGGAACTCTCGCTGACCGAGAAGGTCGCTGCCGAGAACTCCAAAAGGCTGTCATTGTCTACGATCGTGACGATGGCCGGATTGACCGAACCGAGGCTCGCCCCGGGTGATGGGCTCAACAGCGTCAAATTGATCGTCCGGTTGGCATTGGCCACAAGATTGTCCAGGACCCGGACAAACACGTTGGTGGTGTTTTGCCCATTGATGAAAGTCAGGGTGTTCGTGATGCCGACGTAATCAACGCCCTGCACCGCCGTGCCATCTGAAGTGACCAACTGGACGGTGGCCGTTCCGCTAAGGCCCACCCGGCGCACGACTGTCACGGTCGCGTTCGAGGCATTTTCATCGACGAGGTAATTCACGGTGGTGAACTCAAACGTGCCGCTGGCCGAACCGTTGGCACCCGAGTTAAGGCGCGCGACTCCGTTGCGTGCCAGTCCATCAACCGAGGTGAACGCACCGCCAATGAGCATTTTTTCATCCCACGGCTGCACCGCCAGAGCGGAGACAAAGTTGTTTGCGCCGGTGCCAAAATTGATCGACGTATCCATGGACCCGTCGGGATTCAGACGGAGGATTCGATTGGCCAGGAGGTTGTTGAAGGTGGTAAAGCCGCCAACAAGCAGGATCTTTCCATCCGCTTGGATGGATACGGCGCTGACGTAATCATCAAGACCAACCCCCGAGTCGAAGGTCCCATCCACTGCGCCGGTGCTTGAAAGCCGCACAATGCGATTACGGGTAATTCCATTTACTGAAGTGAACGATCCCCCGACCAGCACCCGACCCAATCCGTCCACCGCCAGGGCGCTGACGAAGCCATTGAACCCCGTGCCCGGACTGAAAGTGGTGTCCAATGATCCGTCGGTATTCAAACGGGCCAGTCGGACGCGGGCGGTGCCATTTACCGTGCCGAAGTCGCCACCAATGATCACCCGGCCGTCATTTTGCACCGCGATCGCCCTGACGGCCCCGTCGGCACCCACGCTGGTATTGAAGCCAGAGTCAACCGTTCCATCCGCATTAAGCCGGGCGATGAAGTTACGAGCCGTTCCGTTGAGGGTCGTGAAGAGGCCGCCTACTAGCACGCGCCCGTCCGTTTGAAGTGCAAGGGCGAGCACCACGTTGTTTGCACCCACCGAAGTGTCGAACGAACCATCCACGGAACCATCGGTGTTCAACCGGAGCACGCGCCGCCTCGTCACCCCGTTGAAGTTGGTGAAGAAACCGCCGGCGATGACCCGACCGTCTGGCTGCACCACCACCGCGTTCACGGTGTCGTTCGCCCCGGAACCCGTGCTGAAGCTGAGGTCAAGCGAACCATCAATGTTAAGCCGCGCAAGCCGGCTGACGTTGGCACCGTTCAATACCGTGAAATTGCCACCAACAACGGATTTGCCAAGCAAGTTGGGCAGCGAAGCATTGGTGTTAACCCCAATCCCAAGGACAATGCTGTTCCCACCGCCAAGCCCAAACTGGGCGTCCATGGACCCGTCGTCACTGATCTGGGCAACGCGGTCGCGGTTGACTCCGTTAATCTGGGTGAAGTCTCCCGCAATGACCACCCGCTGATTGGCACGCGCAACGGCGGACGGAATCACCGTCGCGGAGAAATCCCACACCGTGCCAAAGGTGGTGGCACCTTCGTTGATCGCCAAGGTCAGCACGGTTGAGGTGCCGGTGCCGTAAGGGATGGTGAACTGGTTGGTTCCGACGAAGTTCGTATCCAGCAGGCGGACCCCCTGATAGTATACACGCACGGAGTCAGCGATGCTGTATGACTGGAAATCCAAGATGAAAGTTCCAGCTACGGAGCCAGTATCGACGACGATGTTGGTTGAACCGCCACCTGAGCCGGCCGAAGAGAGCGGAATCGGCGTAGGGGCGGGTGGGATGGGCTCGACCGCGACCGCGCTGACAACGGCATTCGCCCCTGTGCCAGGATCAAACCGCACGTCCACCGCACCGTCCGTGTTCAGTCGGGCGAAGCGGTTCCTGCTAAGTCCGTTCACCTGGGTGAAGGCACCGACCAGCATCACCTTGCCGTTGTCGCGCAACGCAACACCGTAAACCGGCCCATTCGCTCCGGTGCCACTGTTAAAGGTGGGATCTAACGTGCCGTCGGGGTTCAGTCGGGTAATCCCGTTCTTGGTCAATCCGCCGAAAGTCGTGAACAAGCCTCCCACCACCACGGCGCCGTTGGTCTGCACGGCCACGGCAAAAATCGTATTGTCCGCGCCCGCGCCGGGATTGAAGGTAGCATCGCGGGAACCATCAGCATTGAGGCGGACGATGCGCGGCGAAGCTACGCCGTTGAAAGAAGTGAAATCACCGGCGACGAGGATGCGCCCGTCGGCCATTGTCGAGATGGCCCGGACGGGACCATTCGCCCCCGTGCCGATGGCAAAAGTGCCATCAACCGATCCATCGGCCGCAAGGCGCACCAGTCCCCCTGCCGCCATTCCATTGAAATTGGTAAACGCCCCGCCGACCAAGACCACCCCGGTGCTTTGTGCAGCAACGGCATAAACGGGGCTGTCGGGGCCTACCCCTGAATTGAAGGCCAGATCCAAAGACCCATCAAGGTTCAGCCGGGCAAGCCGCGCCCGGTTAGTGCCATTGACCGTGGTGAACTCGCCACCGATGATGACAGCGCCCGAATCCTGCACGGCTACGGCAAAGACGTTGGTGTCCGCGCCCAAACCCGGATTAAAGCCCTGATCCAAGGTTCCATCGGCGTTAAGCCGCGCTACTCTGTTGACAAGGCCGCCGTTGACTGTCGTGAAGTTACCACCCAGCACCAACTGTCCGTTGGTGCGGAAGGCCAAGGAGTAAACGGGACCGTTGGCCCCCAAGTTGGCACCAAAAGTCACATCCACCGTGCCAGCCGGCGGGCTGTTGGTGTCGTTATCCGATATGACCAAACTCGCATTGCTGGGAGCAATCAGCGTGGTGCCGAAGGGTCCTGACACGTTACCCAAGACCAGCTGAATCGTCTTCGAGGAATTGACGAACAGGTTGTCGGTGATCGGAACAGCAAACGTAAGGTTGGTGACGCCTGGCGCGAAGGTCAGAGTGCCGTTGGTCCTGGTGTAGTCCAAACCAGCAATCGCCGTGGAATTGCTGGTGGTGAAGTCCACGGTCACAGTGGTGTTGGTTACCCCGAGTCGCTGCACGGAGATTGGGGCGCGTCCAACATTTTCCGAGACCGGGTAGGTCGCGAACTGAAAGGACACCACGGCTTCATCATCCACGATGGTCAGCGTTGCGTTGGTGTTGGCAAAAGTGGCTGAACCGGCCGGTGCCGCGACCGGATTGCTGAGGAACAACAGCGCTGTCTCATCTCCCTCAACCAAAAGGTCATCAGCCACGGCCACCAAGAACGTTGCGCTGGACTGGCCGTTGGTGAAGGTCAACACGCCGTTGGTGGCCGTGTAGTCAGCGCCAGCAGTCGCCGTATTGTTGGAAACAGCGAAGCTGACAGTAACCGTGTCCACAGCCGGTCCGCCGCGCAGAACAGTGATAGTAGCCAAGCCGGCGCTTTCGCTGACATTGAAGTTGGTGGCGCTGAAACCCAGCACGCTGTCGTTATCCGTGATGGTAAGAACGGCATTGCTGATGGACAGCACCGCGCCACCAGTCGCGCCGCTCAGCGCCAGATTGACCGTCCGGTTGGCATTGGTGGTGAAATCATCAATCACTGGCACCACAAAGGTCCGGGCCGTGATGTCGCTATCCGGCCATGAGAATGTGCCGGATACCGGCGTGTAATTGGTGCCGGCCGCGGCGGTGCCGCCTGCAACGGTTGAGTAGTTTACCGACACCAGACCCTCGGTGCCGTTGGTGCGGGTGACCGTGATAATGGCACTGGCATTGGTTTCGGATGAAACAAACGCAGAAGTCGCGAAGCTGATGACGCCGGGACCAAACTCATTGTCCACAATCGTCAACACCGCCCGCCCGCCGCCAATCGTCACGCTTCCCACGGCATTGGTAAGGAACAGGAGGTTGGTTTTGTTCCCTTCGACGGTGAGATTATCCAGGATGGTCACGGTGAACGACGCATTGGTCTGACCATTGGTGAAGGTCAGGGTTCCGTTCGTAGCCAGATAGTGGGTCCCCGCCACTGCCGTCGCGTCGGCGGTGAAAAAGTCCACCGTGAAGGTTCCGACCGTGCCGCCGGCGCGGGCGACATTGATGGTGGCAATGCCCCCGTTCTCGTTGACGCTGTATGCCTGCGGGTTAAAGCCTACAATTGCGTCATTGTCCGAGATGGTCAGCACGGCACTGGATCCGCCTCCCAATGTCGCTCCATTGGTCGGGTTGGACAGGGTGAGCAGCACCGTGCGACTACCATCCACGACTGCGTTGTCAGTGACAGGAACATTGAAGCTAAGGTGAGTTACCCCGGCAGCGAACGATAGTGTTCCATTGGTGCCCACGTAATCAAACCCACTCGTGGCGGTGCCATCGGAAGTGCTGAAATTCACCGTCACCGTATTGCTGGTGCCACCCGACCGCACCACGGTAACGACTCCGTTGGTAAAGTTCTCGGCGACCGTGAAGGTCGAACTGGCAAAGTCGAAAGTGCCAAAGCCTCGGTTAGCACCACCAACCAATCTCGCGATGCGCCCACGTGGTTGGCCATTGATCGTGGAGAAAGCACCACCGATCATGATGTTCCCATCGGGTTGAACGCGTATCGCTGAAACCACCGCGTCGGCGCCCGTGCCAGTGTTGAAGGTGACATCCACTGACCCATCGGTGTTTAACCGGGTGATACGGTTCCGCAGCAGGCCATTGACAGAGGTAAACCCGCCACCGATCAACACCTTGCCATCCGACTGCAACGCGACGGAGCTGACGAACTCATCTGCACCAGGCACCGGAGCAAAGCCAGCGTCCAGAACGCCGTCCAAGTTGAAGCGCGCCAAACGACCACGCGAGGCGCCGTTAATGCTGGTAAATACGCCTCCCACAACTGGCTGACCACCTGCATTGACGACGACTGCCGCCGCGCCCGAATTGGCCCCGGTGCCGGGGTCGAAGTTCTTGTCAATGGACCCGTCGGCATTAAGTCGGGCAATGCGATTTCGAGCCACGCCATCAACCGACAAGAAGTCACCCACCAAGTATATCCGGCCACTGGCATCGGTGGCGATCCCGCGAACAGGGCCATCGGTGCCCGAACCGGGATTGAAGGTGGCGTCGAGCGAGCCATCCGAGTTTAGCCGGGCAACAAAGCTCCGGTTCGCGCTGTTCACCACCGTGAAGAGACCGCCGATCAGCACCTTGCCATCCGATTGAATATGAGTCGCAAAAACAGCATTATCTGGCCCGCGGCCGGGGTTGAAGGAGACATCGACTGTGCCGTCCACGTTCAGACGGGCAAGATTCGTGCGCGGCTGAGTCCCCACCTGATCAAAAGCTCCGCCGATGATTACTTTGCCGGAATTTGTGCCGTTGGTGTGAACAGCCAAAGCCCGCACCGTCGCATTTGTCCCAAAACGCGTGACCGGGTCGGGAACGAAGCTGACGTCCAGCGAACCGCCCGCATTGAGCCGCGCCACGTTGGTGCGCCCTACTCCGTTGAGCGTTGTAAAATCGCCGCCGACAAAGATCAGCCCATTGGTGGTTAGACCCAACGCAAACACATCCCCGTTGGCTCCACTGCCCGCTACGAAGCCGGCATCCAGCGAGCCCGCTGTGGCCTCGTTGTCCACAATCCGCACCGTGGCATTGGTCAGCCCCAGCGAAGCGCCTCCGAACTGGTTGAATAGCCTTACCTCGAATAGCCGGCTGCCCTCCTGCGTGAGGTTGTCGATGATGGGAACCAGGAAGGTCTGGGTCGCCACGTTGTTGCTAAAAGTCAGCGTCCCCGAGACGTTGGTAAAGTCTTGTCCTGCACTAGCGGTAAGGTTGCTGACCCCGTAACCCACGGTCACCAGGCCGGTGAAACCATTGGTGCGCACCACTGTGATGACCGCATTGGTGACATCCTCCGACGCGGAAAACAAGTTGGTGGCGAAAGACAACACACCCGGACTGAATTCATTGTCAACGATCGTGAGCACGGCGTTAGATGGCGATCCGAGCGCAGCGCCTGCCGTGGGGTTGGACAAACGGAGATTGACGGTCTTGTCCCCATTGATGCCCGGGTCGTAAATGATGGGCACCGTAAAACTGGTGGAGGTCTGCCCATTCGTGAATGTGAGCGTGCTGCTCACCGGTATGAAGTTGGTGCCCGGTGAAGCTGTGCCAACTCCGGTAGCAAAATCCACGGTGACCGTGCCAATACTGCCTCCGTTACGATTGACAGTTATCGACGCCAGGTTGTTGGTTTCCACTACCGTGTAAGCCGCCAGGCTGAATACCAAGCTTCCGAAATTGGAGAGTTCATCATCTTGAATGGTCAGCGACGCCGTGCTCTGAGCACCAATCACCGCCCCACCAGTCGCGTTGGCGATCGAGAGGTTGATTGTGCGGCTGGCATTCGTGTCCGCCACCGCGTTGTCAACAATGCCAATGCTGAAGGTCTTGATCGTTTCACCGTCACCGTAGGTCAACGTGCCCGAGGCGTTGGTGTAATCAAATCCCGTCGAGGGTCCGATCCCATTGTAGCCGCGCGCTGAACCGTCAGCCGTCGCATACTGAACCGTCACCAATCCGGTGAAGCCGTTGGTGCGCAACACATCAATGACGGCCACTCCCGCACTTTCCTGAACGGAATAGCTGCCGGTGCTGAACACCAGCACGCCGGGGCTGAAGTCGTTGTCTACGATGTTGAGCGTCGCAGAACTGCGGGCCAGCCCCGCCACTCCCACCGGGCCAGGGCCCGACAGTGACATGAGGACCGTCTCGGTTCCTTCAACGAGCGAGTCGTCCAATATGGGCACCAAGAAAACCGCCGAAGTCTGACCGTTCGTGAAGGTAAGCTGCCCACCAACCGCCGTAAAATCCAAGCCGGCGGCGGCTGTCCCGTTCGTGGCAAGGTAGTTCACGGTGACGGTGCCGGCTGTGCCACCCAACCGGAGCACCGTGACGACCGCGCTGCCGCCAATCACGTTTTCATTCACGCTGAAATTGGAAAAGGCGAAGCCGAGTTCCGCATCGTTATCCTCGATCGTAACGGTGGCATTGGTGATGCTGCCCAACAGCGACAGGCTCAAGTTCGTCCCGGTTATAGCGTCGTAGTTGGTAGGATTGAGGAGGATGTTCGTAAAGATCCGGGCCACATTGGTTCCCACCGTGTCCAAAATTGGCAGGCTGTAAGTCCTCACCGACTCACCTTGCTGGAACAGCAAGGTGCCGCGATTGCTGGTGTAGTGCGTCCCGTGAATCGCCGTGCCGTCGAGCGTCACGAAATCCACACTCACCGCATTCGTCAGGCCGCCCACCCGCCGCACGGTAACTAGCGCATTGCCAGCATTTTCGAGCACGTTGAAATTGGCTGAGAGGAACTGGAGGGTTCCATTGCCGGCGTTTTCACCGCCAATCAACTGCGCGTAGTAATTGCGCGGGTAGCCGTCGACCTGGGTAAAGCCACCACCAATGGTGATGACCCCATTGGTGCCGGATGCTACCGCCAACGCGGCGACGAAGTTGTTCGGCCCAGTGCCAAAGTTGATGGAAGCATCCACTTGACCATTCGGTCGGAGTCGCGCAATCCGGGCTCGATTGAGGCCACTAATCGTCGTAAAGTCACCGCCAATCACTATGTTGGTGTTACTGTCCACCCCCAACGCCAACACCGCATTATCCGCCGAGGCGGCGAAGCTCACGTCCGGAATTGCGTTGCTCGAAGTGGGAAGCAGACGACCAACGCGAACATGCGTGTTGAGGCCGCCCAAGCTAGTGAAGTCACCCGCCAACACGAGGCGATTACCCGGCTCAATCGCCAGGGCGCGCACGCGACCATTCGCCCCGGAATTGGGATCGTTCGGATCAATGAAAGACGTATCCAACGAGCCGTTGGAGCGCAGCCGGGCCACCCGATTCTGGTTGATGCCGTCGTAGGTGGTAAAATCACCGGCGATGTAGATGTTTGTGCCGGTCGAATCAATTACGACTGCGCGCACCGTTCCGCCGGCCCCTTGACCGGGGTTGAAGGTGGTATCAACTGTGCCATCGGAATTGAGCCGAGCTACGCGATTTCGCGTGGTTCCATTCACCGAGGTAAAATCGCCAACGATGATTATCTTATCGTCCGACTGGATTGCCACGCCAAGCACCGGGTTATCGACACCAGACCCAGGGTTGAACGAAGAATCAAGCGAGCCATCCGGATTGAGTCGTGCGATGCGGGAACGATTGGTGCCGTCATACTGCGAAAAGGAACCAGCCACCAATATCCGGCCGATCAGGTTGGTCATCGTCTGGTTGGTGTGAATCGCGATGGCAGTAACCGTCCCGTTGGGGCCGGTGCCGGAGCGGTTGAAGATCGAGGTGTTGACCGAACCGTCCACGTTTAACATGGCGATGCGGTTGCGCGGGACACCATCAAGGGTGGTAAAATCCCCACCAATCAGCCAGCGGCCGTTGAGGCCTTGTGACCCGAATGTGTTCGACAGCAATTGCACCGCCAGCACGCGATCGTTTGCGCCAGATGAACTGCCGAACGCGGTGTTTACAGATCCCGCCGGAGTGCCCGCCGGCGGCTCGTTGTCAGCTATGGTCAGCAGCGCAACGCCGCCGCCCGACGCAATCACCGCGCCTCCTGTGGCATTCGTCAGGGTAAGGGTCACGGTCCGGTTGGCGGGGGTATTGACCACAGTGTCATCTAGCACCGGCACGGTAAAAGTTTTGTTGGTCACGCCAGCGGAGAAGGAGAGCGTGCCCGACACGGCCACGAAATCGTTGGTCGTGGCCGTCGCCGCCAGCGCGCTATAGCGGACGTTTACGTTGCCCACCGCGCCGTTGGTGCGGAGCACAGTGATGGTGGCGTTACCCACGTTCTCACCCACCACATAGTTGGCGAGGCTGAAGGTGAACGTGCCGAAGGCGAAATCGTCATCCGCAATGGCGATCACGGCATTGGTCTGGCCCAGCGCGAGGCCGATGGGAATAGGTGCGCCACCAAAGAGATGAACCGGGGCGTTGGTCGAACCCAGTGGCGGCAACGAGATGCGCGCCCCCAAAGCCTCATTGCCCTCTACGAGGGTGTCTTGAAGCACGGGCAGATACACATCGGCCAAGCCCAGAACAAAAGACCCCTGATAGTTCGTAGGGTTATTGTTCAGGCCGGTGAGGGCGTCGAGCAGCTGCCGGTCCCGTGGACGTCCAAAAATCGCGCGGCTCGAGAACCAGGTAGGCGTGGCGTTAGTGTGGCGGAAGTCAAAACCGGCAGTTGTGCTATTGGTGCTGCCTATTGCCGTGCCGTCGATCGTCTGGAAATTGACGGAGGCCTGTCCAAGCGATCCATTGGTTCGGATGAGTTGAACGAAGTAATTGGGCGTGAACTCATCCGCACTGTAGTTTGGCAGGGCAAACTCAATGTTGCCAGGTCCGGGAGTCGCTCCGCCGATGAGGCGAGCCACATTCAGTCGCGGGCAGATGTAGTCACGGATGTTGAACGATCCAATGTTTGCAATGGTTCCGATTGAAGTCACTCCCAACTCCCGACCGTAGCCGCCGCCCACGCGCGTAAAGCTGCCGCCGATCATCACATTCCCGCTGGCCTCCAATGCCAACGCATAGCACGCCGGACGCGGACTGGTGCTTAACGGCTGGGTCAAGCCGGCGAAGTGGTTATACGTCGTATCCATGAAGCTGGTGTCGAGCATGCCGGTGCTAAACAGGCGCGCCAAACCCATGCGCCGGGTGCCGTGGTAGGAAGTAAAGCCGCCGCCCAGCAGGACTGCCCCGTCAGGCTGCACAACAATCTCATACACCGCGTCATCTGCGCCGCCGCCGGGATCGAAACTCAAGTCCGCTGATCCATCGGGGTTGAGTCGGGCGATGCTGTTCCGCGCATGCACATCCACGGCGCTGAAAGATCCGCCGATCAAGATCCGACCGCTCGCGTCCAGGCGCACCACAAACAGATCCCCATTGGGACCAGCGCCCACCCCATTGAAAGAGGCGTCCAGCGATCCGTCCACGTTCAGGCGCGCAATGCGGTTGCGCAGGACTCCGTTCACCGACGTGAATGCACCGGCGATGATGATGCGACCGGCCGAATCCACGGCGACCGAGTAAACGCGGTCGTTAGGTCCAGAGCCAAGGCTGTTAAACGTGCTGTCCAGTGAACCATCAGCATTAAGCCGCGCGATGCGGTTGATCGGGACCGAGTTATAGGAGGTGAAGTCGCCAGCAATCACCACGCGGCCATCTGACTGCAAAGCGATACTCTGGATCGCACGGCTCGCGGTTTCGCCGGGGTTGATACCGGCCCCGGGGTTGAAGGTCGTGTCCAGCGCGCCAGTCGTGGTAAGGCGGGCCAAACCGTTGCGACTCACCCCGGTATAGGAACTAAAGCCGCCACCGATCAGGATCCGCCCGTCGGGCTGCACTGCGACCGCGTTGATGAAGTTGTCTGCTCCTGAGCCCGGATTAAAACTCTGGTCAATTTGACCGTCGGTCAGCAGCCGAGCGATCCGGTTACGGGTAAAGGTGTTCACCGCCGTGAAGTCACCCACCAGCACCGTGCGCTGGTCGGCCTGCACGGCGAGGTCATACACAACGTTATTCGCGCCCGGGGTCGGGTTATTCGGCGGGCTGGTGAGTCGGAAGTTATGCTGGTTGTGCGTGTTATCTGCCGCGCCCGCCGGTTGCTCGCCTCCGTAGATGTCGTCCGCAACAATGCTGAGGATTGCCTGCCTAGAAGAGCCGGTCACATACCCGGCCGTTGTCCCGGTAAGGCGAGGAGCGGGGGACTCTTGGCCCGTTACAGTAATGTCCAGCAGGCGAATAAAAATATCCTCGTTCAGCTCAACTTGAGCATCATTGAGGATTGGCACCTGAACGTTTACGGTGCTGTCATTGGCTGCGATGGTGGCCAAGAAGGGTTGACTATCCGCCGTAAAGTCAGCCGGCCGCGAGGCATCGGCCCAGGCACTTGGCATGGCGTAGTCAGACCCAGCGGTAAGCGCGAAAATGTTGTCTTGCCCACCCGTGCTCGCCCCAACCGGGGCACCACCGCCACTTAAATCTCCGAGGGTGGCGCTCAACGAGTATTTCACCGTGGCAGCAACCGAAGTATCCCCACCTCGACGTGTAATGCCAAAGCGAGCCGTGCCCACACGCTCCGACACGCGGGTCAAACTGCGCAGGAGGGAAACGGTGCCGTTGGTGTTGGAAGGGAAAGGATTGTCAATATTGAGAATGCTGACGATCTGCGGCGTGGTCGAAAAGGTCGGTCGGAGATTGGTGGACTCTATGGCACCTCCGATGGGGGTGGGGTCGGCCGTCACGTTGGTGATGTAAATGGCGAAATTTACATCGTTCGTATGTGATGTAACCGCAAAGAAGCTCAACTGGCCTAAAAACGAGGCGGGGATGATCGGCACTACAAAATTGGTGCTCATCTGCCAGTCGTCAAAGGCCACCCGGCCCGTAACCGGGACGGTGGTGCTGTTGGTGATATCACCGTAATCAACACCCGCCCGTGCCGTGTTATCCTGCATCACGAAGTCCACCAACATCCGGCCCGTGTAGCCGCCAACGCGCCGAATGGTCACGACCGCGCCGAACAAGTCGCGCGAGTCATCGAAGTTGTAGCCGTCCAAACTGCCGTTACCGCTGCCAAAGCCCGGGACGGACTCAGCCTCGGTGACGGTGAGAACATTCGTGGAGAATTCGAAGTGACCCGCATCCGTGCTGGTAGGGCTGACCAAACTCAAATCAAAGATTCCAGAGCCACCGCCCAACCCATCAACCGAGACAAAGTAGGTTGTCCCAGCCACAGCGGTGAACGATGCGATGCCGGAATTCGTGGCACTGAAAATATTGTTGGTGGCCACCACCGTGAGGTTGGTCACATTGGTCCCGGTGAAAACGCCCATCAACGGGGTGAAGTCGAAAGAGGAAACCGAGAAGCTGGCCGGCCCCGACCGTGGCGCAGTCCATCGGAACCAGACGGAGGCCCCGCCCTGCAAGGCCAGTGCGTTGGTCTCTCCAGCCTCCAAACTCGCCCCCACGTTCGAGTTCGTTACCGTGCCCAAGCTGCCGAATATGGGCGTCGGCGTGGAGAAGTTGTCGTTAGTAATCACACTCCAAGCGATGCCATACTGGAAACTCGGCACCTGCCCTACCCCGCCGTAGAAACTATCCAAAGCAATGCGATAGGTGGTGTTGGCAACAACCGGGAACCGCAGAACGTTGGTGAAGGAGCCGGCATTGTTCGTCACCAACGCGAGAGAATTGGAAGCGACAAAAAAGCCCTGATACACCGCCATCAGGTTGGTGACGCCGAAGGAGAAGTTCTGCAAGGCGATGGCCGCATTGCCACTTGCAGTCGGGGTCCATGAATACCATACCGAGCGTCCCCCCACGTTTCCGGCATGGTTTGGTTCGCCGTTGACAGTGTCCTTGGTTGCTCCCTGATTGTTGAGAATCTGAAAGTTTGGCGTAGCCCCAAAATCACCGAAAAAGAAGGCCGAACCACTCACACCGTTCATGATGAACGGCGAATCGAAATCGTCGTTGGCGGGTTGAGCTTGAGCCGCGGGCTGAGCCATCCACGCAACGAGCGCGGCCAGCCAACAAACCACCCACCACCGAGCTGTCTTGAGTTTGATGCTCATGCCTGGGAAACCGTTAAGAGAGAGGGCCGGGATCACATTCCGCGGGTAAAAGGACGCGGTCGCCGGGGAAACTTTGAAAAGTCGTCGTGCGTTCAAGGTGCAGCGTTTGCCGAAAGCCTAGTCCGCCAACCAGTTTTGAATCAAGAACCATTCCCGCCAAATCGCTACAGATTAACCCTTAATCCCCGTTCGTAGTCGTGGGTTCAAAAGGACACCACTACCGGCTGTGGCGTGACTTCACGCGGAAGGGCCTCCCCCTAGCCACCCTAGCGCTCAATTGCCCGGTAATAGCGTCGGCCCACTCCCAAGGTGGCTGAGTCGGTGACATTCACGGTGGTGCCGGTGGCAACGTTAGTCGCCACCGGTGTCCAGACGGTGTTGGTTACGGGGTTCACCAAGTTCGTCGTCGCCTCAACGACGTAGGTCCGCCCGCTGACCGTGTTGGTGACCGTGATGGCGAAGTTTCCACCCAATTGCCTCACCCCCAGCAGGGAGAACGGGATGGCCGGAGCGATGCTGACGGTCGAGCTGACAGCGTTGTCACTTGGAACCAACTCGATCTCGCCCGAGGTAACGCTGGCAGTATTGGTAACCGTGCCCGATCCACTCGTGGCCACGGTGACCGTGACGACGTGGTTGGAACCGATTCCCAACGGGCCCAGGTTGGCCACTACCGCCCCGCCTGCCCCGCTGACCGTGCCTGCGGAGACCGTGGCGGAAACGAACGTCAATCCGGCGGGCAACGGATTCGTGTAAATCACGTTGTTGGCGATATTTGGGCCGCGGTTGGTAATCACGGTGGTGAAGGTCACGGTATTTGGTGCGGTGACGGCAGTCGGCGCATTCGTCATGACCGCGCCAAGGTCCACCACCGGGCTGACCGTGCTGAAGTTGAGCGTCCACCCGTTAACGATGTTTCCGAAATTCTGTTCGGTGTCGTCCACGATGTAGAGTGACCAGGTGCCGTTGGGGCTGAACCCACGCAGGACCCCGAGGGAGCTGTCGTATGGACCCGCCGGGGCCGGCGCAGGGAAACTGTCGGCAGGCGCATAATCGGTGGGCTTGAAGGAACCTGTGGTGAGCGCCGTTGCGTCCGGCGCATTGGCGACTGCGTTGTCATCAAATGTCAGGTTGATGTTGTTCACGCTGAAACTGCCGCCCGCATCAGACATCAGCAGCACTTTCTGGCCGGTCGGGCTGACAAGCAGCACATCCAGATCCGCCGGGTAAGTGTGTGACAACCCGTTGAGGCGGACCGTGACCTTGTTCAAGACGCCGGCGACGTTAGAAACCGTGATGGTGCTCGGATAAGGACCTGCGGGCCCGGAACTCGGCAGGAACAAGGTGGCAGGCAGGTTGATCAGACTGCGGTTGGTCAAGGAGCTGGCAACTCCGAGATCAATCGTGAAGGCCGCAGTGCCGAAGATGCCGCCCAGATCGCTTAGCTGGAGGGTGGCCGTGATGGTCTGCGCCTGTGTGGCGGTGAAGGTGAACGGCATGGCCAAGGCCGAACCACCGGCCGCCAAGTTCGTATACACCTGCGGTCCGCTGGGATTCATCACGCCACCAGTGGTCAGCAGGGTGGCGGTAATGTTCGAGGCATTGACGTTGCCGGCATTTCGCAATGAGAAGTTCATCGTCACGGTCTCCAATGCATCCACGGCGTTGTTCGTCGGGGTGAAGGTTTCCACGGTTAGCACGGTCCCGGCGGCAACGATGGTGCGGAAGTCGTCGTCAATGATGTTGACAGTCAGGTTTGTCTGCGAGCCCAGAGTCACTTCACCAAACGCATCCACCAGCTGCACCCGGAAGGACTCCGTGTTTTCGACAATGGTGTCATTGGTCAGGAAGATAGTGACTGAGCGGGAAGCGACCCCCACATCAAACACCAAGTTGGTAAGCACTGAGCTGTAATCAACGTTCTCCGTTGCCGAGGCTGTGGGCGAATTCGTCGTGAAAAGTCCGACGGAGACCACCGAATTTGTAGCCCCGACGCGCTGCACCGTCACGGAGAGGTTGCCTGCACTTTCGGAGACATTAAGCGAGGTGAACGGGAACTGCAGGACGCTGTCGTTATCCAACACGGTAACGACTGTGTTGGTGACGGAGCCCAGGCTTGCCTCGCCGGTGACATTGGTCAGCACGAGGCTGAAAGTCTCCGTCGGTTCGGATGTCTGATCATTCAGGATAGGAACCGGGAAGGAGACACTTACCACACCCGTGCCGAAGCTCAGCGAACCGTTGGTCGCAACGAAATCAGACGCAGCCGTGGCGGACCCATTGATAGTGGTAAATCCGGCTGATACGGTGCTGTTGGTGAAGCCAGTGCGGTTCACCGTCAACAGGACGTTGCCGTCGTTTTCGTTTACGGTCACCGCATTGGTGGCCATCGAGATAGTGCTGTCATTGTCGAGCAACGTGACCGCGACGGTCGTGTTCGTCCCCAAACTCGCCTCGCCGACCGGTGCCCCGAGCAGGACCGCAAAAGTCTCAGCGGCTTCCTCTCTCTGGTCATTCAGAATGGGGACGGTGATGGTCAAGGTGCTGACGTTTGTGTTGAAGAGGAGGGTGTTGGTGACTCCCGAATAATCAAATCCATGCAACGCGGTTCCGTTGCTGGTTCGGAAGGGCAAACTCACAGCAGAGTCGATCACGCCCGTCCGCTCAACCGTGAGCACCAAGCTTCCGCCATCCTCAAAATGGTTGGTCGCACTTAGGTTGAACTGGAGCGTGCTGTCATCATCGAGAATGGTGACCAGCGCATTGCTAACTGATCCAAGCGTTCCACCGACAACACCGGACAACCCAACGGTGAACGTCTCGCTGGATTCAGACACAGTGTCATTCAAAAGCGAAACGACAATGTCCTGATTCGTAACTCCAGGGTTGAAGGCCAACACCCCGTTGGTGGCGACATAGTCCACCCCGGCAGAAGCCGTGCCGTTCGTCGTGCCAAAGTTCACAGTGATCAAGCCACCTGCGCCAAAGGATCGGCTGACCCTGAGCGTCACATTCGTTGCACGCTCCTGAATGCTGGCGGAGGCCGAGACGAACTGGATCACGCCCGGCCCACCGTTAATCCGCGCCACGTTGCCGCGAGCCACGCCGTCGAAAGTGGTAAAGTCACCACCAACCACAGGCTTTCCATCTGGCTGTAGCGCCAGCGTAAAGACAGAGCCAACGATGCCCACTCCGGGGTCGTATGTGGCGTCGACTGTGCCTGTTTCATTCAAACGGCCGAAGCCGGAACGGCTGGCCCCGGACAGCACCGTGAAGTCGCCACCCACGAGAATTGCGCCGGAGGCCTCGCGCGCCAACGCGCGGACCGTGCTATTCGCCGCCGCCGCGGTGCTGAAAGACGGGTCAATCGCGCCATCCGCAGGCAACACCCGGGCAAGGTTCGTCCGCGCAAAAGCGCCGACGTTCGTGAAGCTGCCGCCAACCAGAATGTTGCCATCCGGTTGAACGAGCACGGCGAATACCTGCGCCCCCACACTAAACGCTGGCGCGAATGCAGCGCCCAGCGCTCCGGTCGGTGTGATCTGCGCCAACTGGTTGCGCGTGGTCCCGTTGAAGCTGGTGAAGACGCCGCCGACCAGGAGGTTGGTGGCCGAGTCAAACGCGATGGCGTGCACCACGTCGTTCGCGCCAGTCGCAGGCGCAAAGCTCGTATCCAGCGTGCCGTCGGTGTTCAGACGAGCCACCCGACCACGCGCTATAGAATTGTAAGTGGTGAAGGCGCCGCCGATGACGGGCTTGCCGTCTGGTTGCAGCACCAGTGCGCGCACAGACCCGTTCGGGCCGGCACCGCCGGCGTTAAACGACGCATCCAAAGTGCCGTCGTTGTTCAATCGTGCAAGGAATGGGCGTGCGACACCACCAACGGTCGCAAAGCCACCACCAATCAGAATCCGGTCGTCAGACTGGATCGCCGCTGCGAATACCACGTTGTCTACCCCAGATCCCGGGTTGAAGCTCGTGTCCAAGGTGCCGTCTGGGTTGAGGCGCGCCACCCGAACTCGGTTGGTAGTATCAACCGTTTGGAAGTCGCCGACGATGATGACCTTGCCGAAGTTGGTTGAACCAGCGTTGGTGTAAACCACCGCGCCCAGCACGTTACGGTTGGCACCGATGGCCGTGAGGAACAGTGAGTCGAGGCTGCCCACTCGATCGTTATCAACAACGCGCAAGGTCGCGACCGCTGGAGTGCCCAGAGTCGCGCCACCGCTAGGCCCGCTCAAGGCGAGGCTGACTGTCTCGTTGGATTCGGAGAGGATATCGTCAAACAGACGCACCGCGAATGACAGGTTGGTCACAGCGTTGGCAAAGGTTAATGTCCCGTTGGTGAGCGCGAAATCCGTGCCCGCCGTGGCGGTGCCCACCGTGGCCGCGAAGTTGACACTCACAACTCCACCACCCGAGCCTGACCGTGTGACACTAATCAGGGCATTAGTCTGATCCTCGAGCACGCTGAAGGTTGCGGCGCTGAACTGCAAAGTAACTTCATTGTCATTGATGGTGAGCACAGCCGCAGACTGCGGGCCGAGGACCGCGCCGCCGGTAGGGTTCGAGAGGGACAGATTCACCGTCCGATCGCCCAATGGCACCAGATCGTCAATCAACCGAACCTGGAAGGCGTTGCTTGTCGCTCCGGAAGCGAAATTGAGAACGCCGTTGGTGGCCACGTAGTGCGTGCCGGCCACCCCTGTGCCATTGGCCGTGCCGAAGCTTACGCCGAAGGCCGTGGTCGTCACACCGAGTCGGCGCAGCGAAATCAACGCGTTGGTTTGGTTTTCACCAACCGAGAATGAAGCAGCGGTGAACTCGACGCTCGTGTCGTCATTCAGGATGGTTAGTGTGGCCGTCGCATTTGCTCCCAGCACCGCGCCGCCAGTGGGAGCCGTAAGGCGGAGGTTCACCGTCTCATCGGGCTCGACCACGCTGTCATCGAGAATCGTTATGTTGAAGGTCTTGCTGTTCTCCCCCACGGCGAAAGTGAGTGTCCCGAGCTGGGCTTGGTAGTCTTGACCGGACACGGCGGAGCCATCGCTGGTTTCGAAGGTTACCGCGACGGATGAGTTGGTAGCACCCGTCCGGGTCACGGTGATCGTGGCATTCGGCCCTGCCTCCGCTACAGAGAAGCTGGCGCTGGAGAACTGAACGCTGATGTCGTTGTCGACGATGGTGATGGTCGCGTTGGTCTGACTGCCCAAGATGGCCGAACCTGCGGTGATGGGACCCAACGAGAGATTAAATGTCTCATTCGGTTCGGCAGTTTGGTCGTCCAGAACGGAAACATTGAAGGTCTGGCTGGTAACGCCAGTGGCGAATGTAAGCGAGCCGTTGGTCGATACAAAATCTGCCCCTGCGGAAGCGGAGCCTCCTGCGACGGTGCTAATCGCCACCACAACCGGCGCCGCGTTAGTGATCCCGCCGGTGCGGTTGACCGTCACCACTGCGTTGGTGGCATTTTCGAACACCACAAAGTTGGCAGCAGCAAACTGCACCACGCCGTCATCGTCGATGATGGTGACGGTCGCGTTGGTGACACCCAAGGCGGCCCCGCCGGAAGCGCCGCCGATAGCGACCTGGAAGGTCTCGTTGCCCTCCAGCACGCCGTCGTCGAGGATGGTCACAGAGAACGTCTTGCCCGCCGCGTCTCCATCCGGCCAACTCAAAGTGCCCGAGGTGGTTGTGTAGTCACTACCTGCCAGCGCTGAGCCGTTGGCGGTGACATAGTTGACGCTGACGAGACCTAAGGTGCCGCCGGTGCGCGTGAGTGTGACCACCAGGCTGCCGGCGTTTTCCGCCACGGTGTAAGCGTTAGTGCTCAAGGCCAGCGTGCCGGGGCTGAAATCATCGTCCAGAATGGTAAGCGTGGCGGAATTGATCGTGCCCAGCACGGCCGAGGCGTTGCCCACGCCATTCGGATTGGACAGCGTCAAGAGCACAGTCTCGTTGCCCTCAACGTTGGTGTCGCCGAGCACTCGGACATTGAACGTGGCCGCGATCACGCCGTCGGCAAAGGTGATTGTCCCGTTGGTCGCAACGAAGTCCGAGCCAGCGGTAGCGGTGCCCCCCACGCCCGTGGCAAAGTCCACTGTCACCGCGCCATTGGTGCCGCCGGTGCGCACTAGCGATATGGTCGAGTTGGAGCCGCTCTCCGAGACGGTGAAGGTCGGCAGCGTGAAGGCCAACCGAGCGTCATTGTCCGCAATGGTCATCACCGCGTTGGAGCGTGCGCCCAACCCTGCGCCACCGGTGGGGTTGGTGAGCGCGAGATTCACCGTTTCGTTGCCCTCGACCTCGGTATCGTTCAGGTTGGTCACCGTGAAAGAGAGTTGGTTGACGCCCGCCGCGAAGCTCAAGGTCACGAAGTTGGTCAGGTAGTCGCCCACCGCCAGGGTCGCGGTTCCATCCTGAGTGCGTGCATCGACGCTCGCCATGCCATTCAGGCCCCCATTGCGCGTGACCGTGATTGTCGCCAGCGCACCTTCGACAACCGTGTAGCTTGCTTGGCTGAACTCGAACGCGCCCGAACCGTCGTTGTCGCGCCCGTTGACACGAACCAGTCGGTTGGCTGGCACACCGCCAAAATTGCTGAATGCGCCGCCCAACACGAGCTGGTCATCGTAGAACTGAACCAGCGAGACGGTGATGTCATTGTCTGCGCCGCTGCCGAAATTGATCGCCGAATCCAGCGCGCCATCGGGCATCAGCCGCGCCACGCGGCTGCGGGGCACGCCGCCCACCGTGCTGAAGCCGCCGCCCACCAACAGCTTGCCGTCCGGCTGCACGGAGATGGTGTTGACCGTGTTATCCACCGCGTTCGAGAATGTAAGCGAGGGCACGCCGTTGGTGCCCAGACGCGCCAAGTTCTGCCGGGCAAGGCCGCCCACGTCGCTGAAGGTTCCGCCGATTACCAAGTTGGTGCCAAACTGCACGGCGATGGCGTTCACGGAGCCGTTCACGCCGCCTGATCCGAGGTTCGGGCCAAAGAGTATGTCTAGCGCGCCGGTGGTGCTCACCCGTGCCAAGCCGCGGCTGTTGCTGCCGTTAAAGAACTGGAAGTCGCCGCCGACGATGACCGATCCGTCCGGCATGAGCGCCAAGGCGCGCACCGCCGCGCTGGCCCCCGCGCCAGTGTCGAAGGTGTCGTCCAGCGTGCCATTGCTGTTCAGGCGCGCGATGAAACTCTGGTTGGTGCCGCTAATGGACGTGAACTGGCCGCCGATGATGATCTTGCCGTCCGGTTGAAGGGCTATGGCATTGACCTGACCGTCCGGCCCGGCGCCCGGATTGAAGGTCGTGTCCAAAGTGCCGTTCGCATTAAGGCGCGCAATGTAGTTTCGCGCCGTGCTGGCGACATTGGTGAAAAAGCCGCCGATGATGACCTTCCCGTCCGGCTGCACCGCCAAGGCCCGGACGGAGTCGTTGGCCCCGCTGCCTGCGTTGAAGGTCGAGTCGAGGGTGCCATTCCGGTTGAGCCGCGCGATGCGGAACCGGCCCAGTCCGTTGATGGCAGTGAAGTCACCGGCCAGCACGAGCTTGCCGATCAGGTTCGGCAGCGCCGTGTTTGTGTTGATGTCCAGCGCATACACGGTGCCGTTGACCGTGGCCGAGAAGCTCGGGTCCGCCGTGCCCGCCACCGCCGCTGGGTCTTCATTGGTGATGGTCAACGTCGCCCCCGAGATCGCGCCCAGCTGCGTTCCGAACGGCCCCATGGCGTTCGACAGCAGGAGGCTCACCGTGCGGCTCACGTTGCTCACTGTGTTGTCACCCACCACCACGTTGAAGCTCTGGGTCAACACGCCTGAAGCAAACGCAAGCAGGCCGTTCGTGGCGAAATAATCCAGACCGTCAATGGCAGTGCCGCTGCCGGTGGCGAAATTCACCGTGACCGCCGTGTTCGTGACGCCCGTGCGCACCACGTTGATGAGTGCCGTGCCGTTGGTCTCGGCCACCGTATAAGCGGCGAGATCGAAGGCCAGCTGAGTCTCGTTGTCCACGATGGTGAGGTTGGCGTTGGTCGGCGCGAGCAGGCTGTCAAACACCACCGCACCGACTGGGGCGGAAAGGTTAAGCAAGACGGTTTCATTGCCCTCGACCGCCGGTCCGCCCGCCACCAAAGACACTTGGAAATCATCCGTCCTGCTGTTGATGACGAAATACGACGTGTTGGTCGCAAGTCGGGTCGGCAGGGTGCCCGTGGAGGCAAACTGCACCACCGTCCCGTTGGCCAATCCGTGCCCAACGCTCTGCAGCCGATCGGTGATCGGATCCGCGACCACGGCACTGTTGGTGAGGCCTCCGACGAGGACAAAGTTTGTTCCCAGGCCCGCGTCCGTAAAGTCCACGGGGCCATCGTCAAGGATGTTGAGGAGGAAGTTAGTGGTGGTTTGGCCCGGCGCGAACGTGATGATGTTGGTGACCCCGAGGAAGTCGCTGCCACTGCTTGCCGTGCCGTTGGTCGTGGCAAGAGTAACCTGCACCGTCGTGTTAGTCGCGCCCGTGCGGATGATGGTGATGGTGGCGTTGGTCCCGGTTTCGCTGATGGTGAAGGCGTTGGTGCTGAAGCCCACGAGGCTGTCATTGTCCGTGATGGTGAGCACGGCGTTGGTGATGCCCGCGGCCGCGCCACCACTGATGGCACTGAGCCGGAGATTAACGGTTAGGTTGGGGTTGGTGACGACGTTGTCCGTCAACGGCACGCTGAATGTGCGTGAAGAACTGTCACCGCTGGCCCAGGTGAAGGTTCCATTCGTCGTTGTGTAATTCGTGCCTGCGCCGGCCGTGCCGCCTGCGATGGTGGCGAAATTGACCGACATGGGGCCGCTGCTGCCATTGGTGCGTATGACGGTGATGGTGGCGGTGCCGGCGTCTTCCGCGAAGGTGAACGCCGCACTCGAGAAGCCGATTATGCCAGGACCGAATTCATCGTCTATGATCGTAAGCGTAGCATTGGTCCTGCCGCTCAATTCTGAGCTCACCCCAAGGGTCGTGTTGGTGGCATTGAGCAGTGAAAGATTCACGGTGAGATTACCGTTGGTCACGAGGTTGTTGATGATGGGCAAGGTGAACGTCTTGACGGCGGTGTCCCCATCACCCCAAGCCAGCGTGCCATTGGTGGCCACGTAGTGCGTGCCGGCCTGGGCCGTGCCGTTGGCGGTGGCAAACTGCACCGTATAGGCGTTGGCGCTGCCGCCCAGACGGTTGACCGAGATGGTCGCGCTGCCGCCCTGCTCGGAAATGCTGTAGCTGGCGAGGCTGAAGTTCGGGATCGCGTCATTGTCCACCAGGGTGACGGTGCTGGTGCTGGTAATTCCACCGGCGACAAGTCGCGTCTCGAACACGCGGTTCGCGTTCGTCCCGACGGTATCAATGATGCTCACCTGGAAGTTGGTGGAGCTTTCGCCCGAGGCAAGGGTGAAGACATTCGAAATCCCGGTGTAATGGACGCCATTGGTTGCCGTCACGTCCGCCGTGAAATTGGTCGCGGTCAGCGGGCCGGTCAGACCACCGGAACGGATGATGTTGATCTGCACCGTGGGGCCGTTCTCGCTCACTACGTAGTTGGTTGCGCTTAGGGCCAGCACTCCCGCGCCGTCGGTTACCCGGCCGTTGACGCGGACGAGACGGGAAGCCGCCGTGCCGTTGAAGGTGGTGAATCGTCCACCAAACAGGATGCGGTCGTCGTAGTCCTGCAACAGCACCGTCTCCACGTCCCCATCCGCACCGAAGCCAAGGTTAATGGTCGTATCAAGCGTGCCATCGGCGTTGAGTCGTGCGACACGACTGCGGCTCTGTCCATTGATGGTGGTGAACCCACCGCCAAGGATCAGCCTGCCATCCGGCTGCGCGACCACCTCGTTGACGTAGTTATCAGCCGACGCGCTAAACGTGCCGGGGGGCACCACTGCTCCGTTGGTGCCAACGAGTGCGATGTTGGCATGCGCCCCACCGCCGGCGGTGGAGAACTGACCAACCGCGACGATGTTCGTGGCCGTCGGGGTGCGTTGCAGCGCGAGGCCGAAGACGGGGCCGCTGAAGCCGCCGCTCAGTTGCGTGGCAAAGGCCGCATCCACCGCGCCTGCCGCGGTCAAGCGGGCCAGTCGCGCGCTGGGCACGCCGTTGACGCTGGTAAAGTCGCCACCGATGATGATATCGCCGTCTGGCAGTAACAGCACTGCGCGCACGACATCGTTAGGTCCACTGCCCGTGGCGAAGGAGGCATCGTCCGCGCCAGTGTCCAACAGCCGCCCAAAGAAGCTTCTGGTGTTGTTATTTGCCAGAGAAGTGAACTCGCCAGCCACCAGCAGCCGACCATCCGGCTGCAGTGCCATGGCCAAAACGGCGTTATCTGTCCCAGCAGCATCAAAACTTGCGTCCCGAACACCATTGGTGCCAATGCGGGCAACGAACGGCGCAGAGAACGTGTTGTAGCTGGAGAACTGGCCGCCGATATATACCTTACCATCCGGCGCTGCCAGCACCGCCAGCACGGCCCCACTTGCACCGGAGCCAACCGCGAAGTTGGTGTCACGCGTGCCGTCGCGGTTCAGGCGCACAAGGCGATTCTGCGCCACCCCGTTCACATTGGTGAACTCGCCACCAACAATGAGTTTGGTAACCAGGTTGGGCAGGCTGGAATTGGTAAACATGGCGACCGCGTGAACCACGTTATTGAAGGTCGCTGCGAAGCCGGTGTCGCTCGAGCCTGCCACACCCGCCACATCGTCGTCGGTAATTGTTAAGGTCGCCGCGCTCACTGATCCAAGCTGCGTTCCCAGCGGGCCGGTCGGACTGGTGAGGGAGAGATTCACAACGCGGCTGGCATTCGTAACCGTGTTGTCGATGATGGGCACGGTAAACGACTGAGTCAGCACGCCCGAGGCGAAATTGAGCACTCCGTTGGTGGCGAGATAGTGCAGGCCGCTGATCGCACCGCTGCCGTTGGCGGTGGCAAAGGCCACGGACACGACGGTGTTGGTGACGCCCGTGCGGACCACTTCGACGACCGCTACGCCGGCACTCTCCGCCACGTTCAGAGCCGCCGTGGCAAAGGCCAGGCCGATGTCGTTATCCGTCAGGGTGAGGGTCGTGGACTCGCTGCCGGCAGCGACCACCGCCGAACCACCGCCGGAGACAGTGGCTGGATTGCTAAGCAAGAGGGTGATCACCTCATCGCCCTCGATGAGCGAGTCATCGTGCGCCGCGCTGGCCAGTGCGATTGTTACATTCGTTGTGGTCTGCCCGTCCGCGAACACCACGGTCTGGCTGACGGATGCATAGTCGGCCCCACCCAATTGCTCGCCCACGAGCGCGTAGTAGACTACGCCCGCGCCAAGGCTGGTGAGATCAATCGCCGGCCCGCCCAAAGTCAGGGACAATTTAAAATCATTCGCGGTGCTGTTGACGACAAAGTAGTCCGTCCCCGCCGTCAACGGAGCGGGCAGCGTGCCTGTGCTAGCCAGACGAAGCGTTGCCCCATCCGCCAAGCCGTGCGCCGTGCGCAGCAAGGTGTCGTTCACGTTGTCCACGGTCACCACGCGGGTGACACCACCCAGCGCCTGGCCGGTGGGCACCATTTCAATCGTCCCCGCGCCCACCGTGGTCAGGTCAATCGCCGCGCCGTTGCGCGTCGCCGACACCTGGAAATCGTTGTCGCTGCGGTTCACCACGAAGTAGCGCGTGCCGGCCGTCAACCCGCCCGGCAGCGCGTTGGTGGCGGAGAACCGGACGATCAGGTCATTAACCAAGCCGTGGCCCGTGCGCAGCAGTCGATCGGTGCCCGCGTCAGCCGTCACCGTTCCTGCGGTCGGGTTCACCACGGCATATGTGAGCGAGCCCGTTCCCGCGCTGGTGAGATCCACTGCCCCACCGCCGGCGGTCAGTGAGATTTGGAAGTCATTGGGCGTGGTGCTGACAACGAAGTAAGTCGTGTCGGCGGACAATCCACCGGGCAGTGCTCCGGTGCTGGCGAAACGCACGGTCACGCCGTCCACCAATCCGTGTGCCAAGCGTTGCAAGCGGTCGGTGCCGGTATCCACCGTGACCGCGCTCTCCAAGGTCTGGATCTGGACGGAGACCGAGCCATTAGTTCCGCCCGACCGCGTCAACGTAAACGTGAACGAGGCATTCGTCTCGCTGGTGGTATAGGGATGGCCGGTGAAAGCGATCTGGCTGTCATTGTCAACGATGGTCACGGTGGCCACGCTGACTCCTGCCACCGCCCCGCCGGTGATGTTGGTCAACGTCAGCGTGAAGTTCTCATTGCCTTCCACTAACGTGTCCGCCGTCAGCTGGACCGCAAAGCTCTTCTGAATCTCGCCGTTGGCGAACGTCAGCGTCCCGCTCGCCGCGGTGTAGTCGCTGCCCGCCGCCGCCGTCCCATTAGCCGTCTGGTATTGCACGGTCACCGTCCCCAAGCTGCCCCCGCTGCGCTGCACGTTCACCGTCAGGCTGCCCGCCTCCTCGTTGACCGCATACGCCGTGTTTTCAAAGCCCAGCGTCCCGGGCGCGCTCTCGTCATCCAAGATGGTCAGCGTCGCGTTGGTATGCACGGTCCCGCTCACTCCTACCACCACCGCCTGATTGTTCGCCGTCGCCAAGACCGCCGACGCTCCGCCCTGGCCCCGCGCGTTGCTCAAGGCCAGCGTCACCGTCTCGTTGCCCTCGCTCAAGGCATCCTGCGTGATCAGCACAGTGAAGTTCAGGTTCGTCACGCCGCTCCCGAACGTGAGCGTCGCGCTAACCGCCGAGTAATCGCTCCCCGACGTCGCCTTCCCAAAGCCCGCTTCCGCCACCGTCGCATAGTCTACGAGCACCGTCCCACCCGTGCCACCCAACCGGGCCACGAGGATGCTCGCCGTCCCGCCGGCTTCGCTGACTGTGTAGCCCGTCTGCGCAAACCCGATTACGCTGTCATCGTCCAAGATGGTCAGGGTCGCATTCTGAATCGCCGCCACACCCGGCTGCACCGGCAGGGTCAGGGCGATCACCGCGTCCGCTTCCGGCGTGCTGTCGTCCGGCGGCAGGGTTACTACGAAGTTCGCTGAGGACTGCGCACCCGCAAAGGCCAGCGGACTGCTGGGCGTGGTCGTCAAGCCGCCGCCGACCGTGAAGGCCACGTTCGCGGTGCCATTGAGCCCCCCCGAGCGGTTGACCGTCAACGTCACGGTCCCCTGGCTCTCCGTCACGGTGTAGGCCGCCTGACTGAAGCTAAACGTGCCTGCATCCGTGTTGAGGCCGCTCTCCAGCCGCACGATCCGGCCCGCCGCCGCCCCGTTGAACGTCGTAAACGCCCCCGCCACTACCAGACGCCCATCCGCTTGCACGCCCAGCGCGTTCACCTGTCCGTTCGCCCCTGTGCCGAAGTTCACCGTGGCGTCCAAGGTGCCGTCGTCATTAAGCCGGGCCACCCCGGCTCGCACCTGGCCGTTCACCGTCCCAAACGCTCCCCCCACCACGATCTTGCCGCCATTGACGAGCAGTGACGTGACAAAGTTGTCTGCGCCCGTAAGCCCACCCGTGCCGTCCAGGAACGCCTGGAGGGTCCCCGTGCCGTTAAGCCGGGCCAGCCGGCTGCGACCGCTCCCGCCCACGCTCGTGAAGTCACCGCCCACCAGCAGGTCCCCGTTACCCGCCAGCGCCAGCGCCCGCACGGCTCCATTGATTCCGCTGGGCGGAACAAAGCCGGCGTCAAGCGCCCCCGTCGCCATGAGCAGCCGCGCCACCCGGCTGCGCCCCGTCCCGTTCATGCTGGTGAAGTCGCCACCCACGTAGACATGACCATTGGCCTCGTCCAAGACTACGGCGCGCACCGCGGCATCCGCCCCCGATAGCCCGCTCAGGAACCCTGTATCCAGTGTCCCGTCCGCGTTCAAACGGGCGATTCCGCCCCGCGCCACGCCGTTGACACTCGAGAAGGAGCCTACCAACAGCACCTTGCCGTCGCTCTGCGCCGCCAAAGCTTCCACCGTGTTGTCCGCCCCCGCCAACCCGTTCAGGAAGGTGTTGTCCAGCGTGCCGTCCGCGTTGAGGCGTGCCACGCGTCCGCGCGTCAACCCGCCCACGTTCGTGAACGTGCCTCCGATCACCACCTTGCCAATGTTCGCCGTCAGGAAAGAGTTCGTGTTGCGGTCCACCGCCACACCGGCGATCACCGTCTGCACCGGCAGGAGCGCCGCCGGCACAAAGGCCGTGTCCAAGGTCCCGTCCAAGTTGAACCGCGCCAACCGAGCCCGCGCCACGCCGTTCACGTTCGTGAACTGGCCTCCGATCACCAACTGCCCGCCCGCGTTAAACGCCACGGAGTTGATCGCCGCGTCGGCCCCGCTGGCCTGGTTGAAGCTCCGGTCCAAGGTTCCCGCATTGAGCCGCACCAAGTTGTCCAAGCCGGGCCCGCTTTGGCCGTTGTAGCCCGTGAAGCTACCCCCCACCACGTAATAGGTCGTCGCCCCCACGGTCTGCAGGCTCACCGTGCTGACAGCCCCGTCAAACCCGTTGCCAAAGCTCACCGCCGGGTCCAGCGCGCCCGTGCTGGTGAGCTGCGCCACCCGGTTGAACACCAAGTTCCCCCGCGTCGCACTGGCCGCCGTGCTCACCGCCGACGGCGCCACTACCGCCGCCGTTGCATAGGTGAAGGTCGTTGCGCTCGGCGCCGTGGCCACCGTGAAGGTCCCATCCAGCGCCCCGTCCACCCCGGCCACCACCACCACGTCTCCGGCCACCAGCCCGTGCGCCACCGTCGTCGTCAGGGTTGCCGTGGTCCCATTGGCCACCTTGTTGTTGACCCCCACCCCAAAGCCCGCCCCGCTGAAGCTTCCGCCCACCACGAAGCCGCCACTAGCCAGGCGCGCCACCGCGGTCACCCCAGAATTGGGCCCGGTGCCCACCCGGTCGCTGAAGCCCGCGTCCAGCGTCCCGCTGCTCGCGAGCCTCGCCAATCGGTTCACCGGCCGAGCTGCATAACCAGCCTGCCCAACGGGGCTGACGATCCCGCTGGCCACGTCCGCTGCCGTGCGGACGTAGGTGAACGACGTCGCCGTGGGCACGCTGGCGACCGTGTAGGTGCCGTCGAAGGTCGCGTCCACCCCGTTGACCGTCACCACGTCGTTGACCACGAGGTTGTGCGCCGTCGCCGTCGTCAGCGTCGCCACGTTCCCGCTCAGCGCCTTGTTCGTCACCGCCGCGCCGAAAGAGGGTCCCGTAAAGTCACCGCCCACCACGAGGCTCGTCCCGTCCAGCGCCAGCGCCCGCACAGTCGCATTGGCGCCGCCCCCGGGGTTGAAGCTCAAGTCCACGCTGCCGTCGGAGTTCAGCCGCGCCAGCCGGTTCACATTCACTCCGTTGACGGCCGTGAAGTCACCGCCAATCACGATCTTTCCGTCGGCCTGCACCAGCACCGCCTGCACTGCCGCGTTGGCGCCTGCCAGGCCGTTGAGGAAGGTCGCGTCCACCGCGCCGGTCGTCGCGTCCAGCCGCACCACGTTCTGCCGACCGGACACCGTGAAATTGCCCACGACCAGCACTTTTCCGTCGGCCTGCACCGCCACCCCCGTCACCGTCCCCGCCGTCAGCGGCGACAGGAAGGTTGCGTCGAGCGTGCCATCTGCGTTCAGCCGCGCCAGGCGGACCCGCACCGTCCCGTTCACGGTCCCAAAGGCCCCGCCGATCACCACCTTGCCCACGTTCGCCGTCAGCAGCGGGTTGCTGTTGCCATCTACGGCCACCGCACTGACCGCAGCATCCGCTCCCGCCAACCCGTTCAGGAAGCCCGTGTCCAGCGTCCCGTCCGCGTTTAGCCGCAGGACCCGGTTACGCGCCACGCCGTTATAGCTGGTGAAGCCGCCCGCCACGACGACCTTCCCGTCGCCTTGCACCACGCTGGCATTAACCGCGCCCGCGGCACCCGCCCCGAGCGCAAAGCTGCCATCCAACCCGCCGCCCACCGCGTCGTTGTCCAGGATCGTCACTGCCGCCGCCGCCGTCGTCACCACCACGGAGCCACTGCCCGCCGCCAAGCTCACCGTGAAGGTCTCGGCTCCCTCGACCAAAAGGTCCTCCGTGATGGGGACGAGGAACGTCTTGTCCGCCGCATCGCCATCGGCCCAAACCAAGCCCGGCTGAACTGCCAGCGTCGGTGTCCCGTTGGCCAGTGCCACCGCCACCCCGTTGCTCAACAGTTTGAAGCTCCCGGCCGTCACATTGGTCACCACGTAGCCGAAATTCGCCACCAAGCCCGCGGCCGTCAGATTGGGCGCGGTGCCCGTGAAAATCACCGGGTTGCCGGTGGTCAGCCCGTGGGCCGCCACATTAACGGTGTCGCCCCCGCTGAGGCTCCCCACATTCTGTGCCGCCACTGGGATCGCCGTGTAGTCCGCCGGTGCCACCGCCGTCCCGTTGGCCGTCCCGTAATACGCGCTCACCAGCCCATTGGTTCCTCCCGTCCGCCGCACCGTCACTGCCACGCTTCCGTTGGTCTCTCCTACCAAATACCCGGGTGCGCTGAACGCCACCGCACTGTCGTTGTCAACGATGGTGAGCGTGAACGTCGTCTGGCCCGGCGCAGCACCGCCGGTAAAGTTGCTCAACTGCACCACGACGGTCTCGTCGCCTTCCACAACGGTGTCGCTGATGATGCCGATGGAGAAGGTCTTGCTGAACTCACCGTTACCGAAGGTGAGTGTTCCCGCAGCCAGAGCGTAATCATTGCCAGAGCCGGATGCACTGCCACCCGAGGCGGCGTAATTAACGGTGACATCACCAGCGGTGCCACCACTGCGGAGCACCGTCACGGTATAGTTGCCCGGCGTATCCTCCAGCACCCGATCGGCGGCTAGCTGGAATCCAAGGCTTCCTGGGCTGATCTCGTCGTCTACAATAGTCACAGTGCTGGTCAAGAAAACGGTTTGGCCGAGGATCGTGGACCCGCCACCCAAAGCCAGAGTCACATTCACACCACTGGGCTGGCCGGTCTGCCGCCCGGCCACCGTATTAGTGAGGACGAAACTCTCATCGCCTTCAGAGATGGCATCTTGCGTTATGGGAATTGTAAATGACACGTTGGTAACGCCATCGCCAAAGGTCAGGTTGGTGCTGGTCGCGGCGTAATCACTGCCGGAGGTGGCCTTGTTGTTTCCGGTTTCAGTTAAAGTTGCCACCCTGTTGGTGATGATGCCGGCAGTTCCGCCGATACGTCGGACGTTGATCGTCGCCGCTCCCGCGCCCTCGCTCACAGACATGGTGGCCAGTGAAAAGCCCAACACGCTGTCGTCATCGCGAATGGTCAGGAGCGCAGTGCTCTGGGTTCCCAGCGAAGAACCGCCCGCCGGGTTCTGCAACCGCAGTCCGATGATCCGATCCGCCTCCGGAGTTGCGTCATTGGATTTCAAAATCCCAATCGTCACCGTGTCGCTCTGCTGCCCCACATCAAAGTTCCGCGCCTGCGCGGGAAAGTCGGTGTAGTCCGTGCCAGCAACCGCCGTTGCTCCAGGCACCGACGCATCAGTTAGGAACTGCACACTAACGCCAGCGCCCGTCAGACCACCTGAACGATTGATGGTGACGACCACCGAGCCGGCGCTTTCCGTCGTCGTATAGGTGGCGCTGCTGAAATTGAAGCTGCCGCTTCCCGTGTTGGCACCCGCTTCCAACCGGACCAGTCGGGAGGCCGGCTGCGCATTGAAAGTGGTGAAGGCGCCACCCAGGATGATTCGACCATCAGCCTGCACGGCAGCCGCGCTCACCACGTTGTCCGCGCCGGATCCGAAATTGATCGCCGCGTCCAGAACACCGCCATCGCTCACCCGGGCGACGCGGTTCCGCGTCTGACCGTTGACCACGGTGAAAGAGCCGCCCATCAGTATCTGGCCGTCAGGCTGCACCACGAGGGAGAACACGGAGTTGTTGGCTCCGCCGCCGCCAGTGAGGAAGGAGGTTGGGCTGCCAGGGGTCCCGGTGATCTCCAGCTTGGCAACGTAGAACCTTGCTCCACTGCCCGCGATATCCGTGAAATCACCGCCGATGATCAGGTCACCGCTCTGGGCGAAGGCGAGGGCGCGCACGGCCCCGTTGATCACGCCGGTCGGGGCGTAGGAATCAACCGCGCCCGTGGTCAGGCTCACTCGTGCAACCCGACTGCGCGAGCTGCCATTGAAGGTGGTAAAGTCGCCGGCGACGTAGGCCCGATTGTTCGCCTCATCCAGCAGAATTGCCCGCACCGCGCCATCTGCACCCGCGAGCCCGCTGAGGAACGCCGTGTCAACGGTGCCATCCGTGTTCAACAGCGCTAGTCCGGCCCGACCGGTGCCGTTCACCGAGGTAAACTGGCCGCCGATGAGCACTTTCCCACTGCCAAGGATGGCGACCGCATTGACGGTGGCGTCTGCGCCGGACAGGGCAGCCATGAAAGACGTGTCCAATGTCCCATCAGTGTTGAGCCGTGCGACCCGGCCGCGCGCTGTCCCGCCCACGCTCGTGAACTGGCCAGCGATGATGACCTTGCCAAGGTTGGCGGTGAGGAACTGATTCGTGTTGGCATCCACAGCCACCGCGTTGACCGCCACCGAGCCGCCGGAGAAAGCGACCGTTGGCGGGACGAACGCAGCATCCAGGGTGCCGTCGGCGTTGAACCGACCGACTTGGCTGCGGGCCGTGCCCGCCAGGTTGGTGAACGTGCCACCCACCACCAACTGGTTTCCGGCAGCGAGCGAAAGCGCCAGCACGCTGGCATCAGCGCCAGCCACGGTGTCAAAGGTCTTGTCCAGCACGGCCCCAGTCGAAAGCCGGAGAAGGTAGTCGTAGCCCGGACCGCTGACTCCCTGGTATCCAGTAAACGCGCCGCCCACCACATAATACCCGGTGCTGCCCACGGTTTGTGCCGTCAGCGAATGGACGGAATTATCAAAACCTGAACCGAAGCTGACGCCCGTGTCTACCCGACCGGAGCCTTGCAGCAGGGCAATCCGGTTGAACAGCAGACCGCCACGCGTAGCGCTGGCCGCGCCGGTAACGGGTGTGCTGGCCAGATTCGCCGCCAGGCGAGCGTAGCTGAACTTCGTGCCCGTCAGGGCGGTATCCACGACCGTCACCCGGTAGGTCCCGTCGAAGGTGCTATCCACGCCATTGACGACAACTAGGTCCCCAACACTGAGGCCGTGTCCCACCGCCGTGGTGATGGTGGCGACGTTGGCGGCCACATTGTTCTGCGCGTCCGTGCCAATCTGCTTCGCGGTTACCGTCGTCCCAAAGTTGTTGCCCGTGAAATCGCCGCCCACCACAAAGCCACCCCCTGCCGTGCGCAAAAGGCTGCGCACCGTGCCGTTGACGCCGGTGCCCACATTATCTCGGAAGCTGGTGTCGAGCGCACCGGTGCTGTTCAGTCGGGCGAGCCGGTTTGCGGGTCGCGCTGCGTTACCCGCGATACCCAGCGGGCTGACCGCTGTGCCGGCCACGTCCGCCGCCGTCCGGGCATAAGTAAACGTCGTCGCCGTCGGCACGCTGGCGACCGTGTAGGTGCCATCAAAGGTCGCGTCCACACCGCTAACCGTCACCACGTCGTTCAGCGCGAGGTTGTGCGCGGTGGCCGTCGTCAGCGTCGCCACGTTCCCGCTCAGCGCCTTGTTCGTCACGGCTGCCGCAAAGGAGGGTCCGGTGAAGTCACCACCGAGCACATAGCCGGTGCCATCGGCCACAATGGTCAACACCGAGCCATTGGCCCCGCCGCGTGGATCAAAGGTGGTGTCCAAGCTGCCATCCGCATTCAGGCGCGCAACCCGATTGACCGGCGTCCCGTTGAAGGCGGTGAAATCACCGGCGATGACAATCTTGTTGTCCGATTGCACCAAGACCGTGCGCACCGTGGCGTTGGCACCGCTGAGGAGGTTGAGGAAGGATGTATCCAGCGTTCCATCGATGCCGAGTCGGATGATGTTCTGGCGACCGCTCACCGTGAAGGAACCAGCCACCAGCACCCGGCCGTCGATCTGCACGCCCACAGCAGACACTTGCCCTGCAATCGCCGGCGGGACAAAGGCTGCGTCCAAGGTGCCATCCGCCATGAGGCGAGCCACCCCTGTGCGCGCGGTGGAATTCAGGGTAGTAAACGCGCCGCCAACGAGGATCTTGCCCACGTTCGTGGTCAGCAAAGGATTCTGGTTTCGATCAATCGCCACCGCGGTCACCGTGTTGTTCGCACCGGCCAGACCGTTGAGGAAGGAGCCATCCAGGGTGCCGTCGGCATTGAGCCGGGCTACGCGACTGCGGCCGGTGCCGTTGAACGTGGTGAACTGCCCAACCACGACCACCTTCGCATCATCCTGCACCGCAGAGGCGAGGACCAGATTGTCCACGCTTGCACCGACGGTGAAGGCAATGTCTTGGCTGCCACCCGCCACGTCATTGTCCACGATGGTCACTGAAGCCTGGCTCGTGGAACCACCCGGTCCACCGGCACCCACTAGGTTCGCAATGACATCGGACGCCGTCTCTAATTGGAGGTTCAGGTTAAACTGTTCGCCGGCATCAATGACCGTGTCATCAAGGATACGGACGGCAAAGGTTTTGTCGGTCGTGTCGCCGGTATTCCACACCACGGCCGGGCGGACCGTGACCGTGCCAGCGAGCGCTCCGAGGGTGACCACATTCCCGCCGACGGCGACCTGGAACGTATTCGCCGTCGCGTTGGTGACGACGTAACCAACCGTGGTCAGCGTCAACTCGCCCACGGAACCGCCGCCCGGCGTCTCGAAGACGACTGAATTGCCGTCGCGCAAACCATGGTTGTTACGGGTAATCGTATTGCCACTGACACTGGCAAGGTTTTGGGCCACCGACGGAATCGCCGAGTAATCGCTGCCGGCAGTGGCCGTGCCGTCACTGGTTGAGTAGTAGAGGGTGATGTTACCCACGGTGCCGCGGAGGCGCCGCAACGTAATCGTCACGCTGCCGTTGGTTTCCCCCACCTGATAGGGGAGGTTCGCAAATCCCACCTCGTTATCGTCGTCAACGATTCGGACGGATGCGGAGCTCAAACCCAGAACCGCTCCCCCCGTCGGGTTCGCCAAATTAACCGTGAAGAACTCATCCGACTCCACCAAGCCGTCGTTGGTGATGTTCACCGTGAAAGTCTTGTCCAGAATGTCTCCCGAGGCCCAGGAGATGGACTGATTATTCGTGGTGTAATCCGCTCCCACCGATGCGGAGGATGATCCCGGCGCCAGATCCTGGGTGAATACCGTCACTGATACCACCCCGGACGGACCGCCAACGCGCTGCAACGTGAGCGAAACCGTTCCCGCATCCTCGTTCACAGTGGCGCTCGCGGCCGCAAACTGCAGCTGGCTATCGTCATCCATGACTGTGATGTGGGCGATCGACTGTGAGCCGAGCACTGCGTTACCGCTCTGCAGAGACAGGGCGAGCCGGATAGTTTCCGGGCCTTCCACGGTCGTATCATTGGGGATGGCAACGGAAAAACTACGCGTGGTGGCGTCGCCATCCAACCAGGTAAAGGTCGTGTTAACCGGCGTATAGTCGGCCGCGGAGGTGCCGACGGCCGCCGTGGCCCGGCCCGCCGGGCTGACCATCGCGGAGGCAATCGTGGCGTTGTTGTTGGTGAAGTAAGTGAAGGTGTTGGCCGTTACGTTGGTGATGGTGAACGTGCCATTAAACTCGCCACCCACGCCCTGCACCACGACCACATCGTTTGATGCCAGACCATGTGCACCGGAAGTCGTCAGCGTAGCCGTGCCGCTGGCGATGACCTTGTTGGTCACCGAGACAACGACCGGCGTGCGAGCCTGGGCCACGGTCTGCGCCTGAATGGTGATGGATCCTGAGTTGCCGCTGGTGCGCGTAACCGTGATCGGAACCGTCCCGACGTTTTCGCTCACCGTGTAGACAGCGGCGGAGAAGTTGATCGTGCCGCCGCTGAAATCGTTCTCCACGATCGACAGCGTGGCGGAACTGGGGAGCAGCGCGGTGTTGAAGATGGCCCCCTGGGGGTTGGACAGCTGCACCAGCACTGTTTCGTTACCCTCGTTGGGCTCCGTGTCATCAATCACCGTGATCGTGAAGGTCTTCTGCACCTCTCCGGCAGCGAAGTTAAGCGTGCCGCTGGTCGCGATGTAATCCGTGCCCGCCGTAGCCTTGTTCGTGGCGACTTCAGACACAGTGGCATAGTTGACCGAGGAAGAACCCGAAGTGGAGCCCAGGCGCGAGACACTCAACGTGGCAGTGAGCGTGCCTTCGTTCACACTGAAGCTGTCGAAGTCGAAGCCGAGGACGGAATCGTTGTCCAGGATGGTCAGGGTGGCGGTGGTCGGCCGCGTGGCATCGCCCAATGCCGCCGTGCCGCCGGAGGGACTCGACAGTGCAAGGGCCACGTCGTGATTTCCGTTCAAGGTCGACTCCGGCGCAATGGTGACATTGAAGGTCCGCTCGTTTTGGCCGGCGGCAAAATTCAAAGTGGTCGCGGACGCTGCAGTGTAATGCAGCCCCGGCACGGCGGGACTCGTGCTGGTAAAGCCCGCGTAGACCAAGCCGCTACCATTGGCAGACAAGTTGATCTGAGCCCCACCGGAAGTGAGCGCGAGCGTAATCGTGGTGGCGGTAGGCACGCTCTGAACGAAATAGGTTCGGTCGACCACCAACTCCGGAGGCATCGTGGCACCGACGGCAGTGGAGAAGCGAACCGTGTTGCCCACGACCAGGCCGTGATTCGCCCCGAAAGTAACCCGCTCAGTGGCGGAATCGAAGGTCACAGCTCTTTCCACCGTTGCCCAATTCACGCTGACGGCGCCCTGCAACCCGCCGGTGCGTTTTACGCGAACGGTTCTGACTGTTGCGTCCTCATCCACCGTGTAAGTGGCGGATTCAAACTCGAACTTGCCGCTCAGATTCTGGCCGCCGGTGATGTCACCGCCCAAAAGCTGGGCCACGCGATTGCGCGCCTGTCCGTCGAACGTGGTGAACTCACCGCCAATCTCAATGCGTGGCTTCGTGGCGCGCACAACGTGCGTGGCGGTAGCCGAGTTGAGTGCGGTGATGTCGAACCTACGGCCAGCCAAGCCCGGCGGATTGACCGCCACCAGCGCGACATTGCCTGCCGTGCGGGCGTAGGAAAACTGTGTGCTGGAGGGAACCGCAGTTACCGTGTATTGGCCATCAAAGGTCGCGTTTCCAATGTTGACGACCACTGGTTGACCAATGGCCAGGCCGTGGGCAGTCAACGTGGTCAGCGTCGCAACATTCGCGGCCAGGGAGTTGGAGATGACGAACACCCGGTTTGAGAGCACCACGAAGGTGTTTGCCGCGACGGCTCCGGCATAATAGACCGTGCTCGCCGAAAGGCCCGTGGGCAAGACTCCCGCGCCAGTAGTGTCGCCGCTGCTGAACAACAGTGCGTCGCCATTGCTCAAACCGTGGCCGGTGATGGTGATCGTGTCGGTGCCGGTGTTGACAGCCGCATCGTTGAAGGTATTGCGGGTGGCTTGGCCGGCCACAGATAACACCCGTGCGTTGGCCCCGGTCCCGAAGTTGATGTCCGTGTCCGTGGCACCGGCCGAGGTTACCCGCGCAAGGTAGTTTCGGGTCAGCCCGTTGACCGAGGTAAATTCACCCGCCAGGAGAATCTTTCCGTCCGTCTGCACGGAGACGGAGCGGACCTGACCGTTCAGATTCATGGTGCTTGAGGGCAGGGGCGAACCGGCAATCGCTCCCGTCGTAGGATTGAAGCGCTGGATGTATTTGTGCGCGGTGTCACCGCCGACGGAGGTGAAGTTGCCGCCGACCAGCAGCGTGCCACCCGCCTCGACCGCCAAGGCGTTCAAGGAAACGGTCCCGTCACCCGTGGTGAAGGGCGAGAAGAAGGCCGTATCGAGGGTGCCGTCGGAGAGTAGCTTGGCCAGGTAGCGCCGCGGCGTGGTGGCACTGGCGACGTTGCTGAAGTCACCGGCCACGAAGATCTCGCCGGCCGCGCTGATGGCCACCGCGCGGACGGTGACATTGGCACCGGTGCCCGGCGTGAAGGTCGTATCCACGGAACCGTCCGCATTGAGCCGGCAGATGCGGGAGCGGCTGATGCCATTCACCTGGGTGAAGTCGCCCACGATGACCACCTTGCTGCGGTTGGCCACGACAGGGTCGGTCGAGGGATGGATGGCGATGCCGAACACCGTGCCATTCGCGCCTGCACCGGGGTTGAAGGAGCTGTCAATCGAGCCGTCCGTGTTAAGCCGGATGATGCGGTTGAGGTTGGTGCCGTTGAAGGTGGTAAACGCGCCGCCGGCGATAACCTTCGAGTCATCCTGGATGGCGACCGCGTAAACAGTGTTATTGGCACCCGCACCGATGTTGAACGTGCTGTCCACCGCACCCAAAGCAGTCAGTCGCGCCAGGCGGCTGCGGCTGACGCTATTGTAGGTGGAGAAGTCGCCGCCGATGACGACCGTGTTAGCGAACAGTCCGGAGTTGGTCTGGTTGATGGCCACGGCCTGCACCGGGTTGTCCGCTCCCGCCGCCACCGCGAAAGTGGCATCTACCGAGCCCGCCGGAACGCCGCCGGTCGGATCATCATCCGAAATGGTCAAGGTAGCGGTGGAGAACAAGTTGGCCGTGCCACCTACTGGCAGGCTGCCGTTGCTGGCGGAGTTGGTGGCACCGCCGGTCGGGGTATCCGTGCGCAACTCGATGATCTTCACGCCGTCCGCGGAATTGTCGTTGAGCAGCGGGATGGAGAAAATCTTGTTGGTCTCGCCAGCAGCAAAGAAAAGGGTGTTGGTAACGCCCGTGTAATCGGTGCCCTGGGTTGCCGTGGTGGCGAAGCCCTCGCCGCCCTCGCCCGCCGTAGCCGTGGTGCGGACGCGGATCGAGACCGGACCGAAACTGCCATAGACACGGTTGACGCTGATGTTGGCGGTGCCCTGATTTTCCGTGGCGGTATATGTGGCGGTGGAGAAACCGAGGAAACCCGGCGGGAAATCATCGTCCACGACCGTCAAGGTTGCGCGGTCAATAAAACCAATCGCAGGGTCGATGGCGTAGGTTTGATTGATTTGACCGGCTCCGAGCGCGCCTGAGGCCGTGGGGTTGGCAACGGACCAACCAAAGCGCGGGAGCGTGAGGCCAGCGGTAGTCTGGCCGGTGTGGAGGGTTGGACGTGCGTTGGTCATCGCAAAGAGTGAATCCTCATTGCCTTCGACCAAAGTGTCGTTGACCGCGATGGTCATAGACAACGATGCGTTCACCCCATTTCCAGTTGCACCATCAATGATGCTGGCATGGTTGGCATTGTCATAATCCCAAGTAAGGGTGTTGCCAGCTGGCGATCCCTTGGTGAAATCGGTGCCGAAAGTGGCACTCTGGCTCGTGATCGAAAAGTCAGCCGAGTGAGCCCCCAAGCCACCGTTGAGGCGGTTGACGATCATCAGCAAGGTGCCGGCGTATTCATCCACGAAGTAGGTGCTGCTGTTAAAAGCCATCTGCCCCGGGCCTGTGATTGAACCGCCCTTGAGTCGGGCCAAATTGTTGCGCGGGTTGGTTCCATAAATGGAACTGGCGTCAAAGGTGAAACTTCCCGGGCCGGTCGGGGAAGTTTGTCCCCGCGGTTCGTCATCTCCGCCGACGGTGTCGAACTTACCACCGACCACGATGTTGCCATCGGCCTGGGTGGCGATCGCCGTGACGAAGCTGGATTGAGTTCCGACCCGACGGACGATCATGCCAGTGGAATCTGGATCGCCCTGATTTAAAAAGGACAGTCGTTGAACGCCACCGATGGCAGTGGAAGGTGTCGTGGAGACAGTGAAGAAGTTGGCATCCACGACGACGGCATAGTAGATCGTGCCGCCCAACAGGCCGCTTGGAAGGCGTTGCCGACCAGCCGTTGGGTCCGCCATGAAGATGATCGGGTCATCGTTCACCAGTCCGTGGCCGGCAACCCGGGTTTCCGTCGGAACCGCACGCAACCCCATCGTGACATTCAAAGTGCAGCCCACACCGCCCGCGGGTGCCACGGACGTGGCAGCCGGGCTGGTCAGCACCGAATAGGCACCGCCGAAGAGCAAGGCCACGGTGACCACTCGGCCATCAGTATAGACCACATTCACCGTTCCCCCCGCACCGACCGCGCCGTTTTCAGAGGTAAGTCCAACGCCGGTGGTGCCGGTTTTGCCAGCGAACGGATAGCTTCCCCTGTCCAAAATGGCGAGCGTCGTGATTTGGCCGGCCGCGACGGCCGTCACTTGGAAGGTCGCGGGGCGGGTCATGGTAACCGCGCCGGCGGTCGCTCCAGTGGCAACATCGGTAACAGTAAAAGTGTTCACACCCGTTACTGTGACCGCATAGTTGCCGTCAGTCGCTAACCCATTCGTGCCCGACGTGAAATCCAACTGGACCCGGTTCCCGTTGGTTAGCCCGTGAGACGCGAGCGTGACCGTAACCGTGGTGGCTGCGCGCACGTAGGTTGCAGCACTTGAGTTTGGCGCGCCCCCAGTCAGCGTGAGGACGTCATTCACGACATACCCAGCACCACCAGCCACGAGCGTGTGGCTCGAAACAAAGGAATCGACTGCCGTCACATTGAAGGTCGCGTTTGAACTCGGGATGAAGGTGCCACTCGTAATGGAAAGAGTGTTGCCGACGGAGTATCCGCTACCGCCGTTCGTGACCACTGCGGCTGTGACGTTCGAGTTATAAATGCCAGACGGCCCAAACGATCCTACTGTGGTCGGCAATGACCAGAAACCGGCAGTCTGGTTGTAAGCGCGATCCAACCAAGAGGTATCCAATGAACCATCCGAAGTGCCGTCGGAAAAAAGTCGGGCGATGTTCCGGCGGTGCGTGTTGTTGAACCTGGTGAACACGCCGCCAATCAAGATGCCGCGCGTAGCACCCAAGGGTATTTCCTGAATCGCAAAAACAGTATCATCGGTGCCGATGCCCGGATTAAAGGTGGTATCCCGGGCTCCCGACGTGGTCAGACGCGTGATGCCGCGCCGGGTAACGCCTTGCGCCTGCGTGAATGCACCGCCCACCAGAATGCGCTGGCTTTGATCGAGGGTGAGCGCGAAGACGGTGTTGTCGAATCCGGCACCAGGATCAAAACCGAAGTCCAGGGAACCGTCGGTGTTCAACCGCGCCAACCGGGTGCGCGTGGAACCATTGTAAGTAGTGAAGTCACCGCCGATCAGGATCTTGCCGTCCGACTGAACCACCAAGGCATAAATGATCCCATTGGCTCCGGTGCCCGGAGCAAAGGAGGTGTCCACCGAGCCATCGTCGTTGAGCCGCACGATGCGATTGCGAGCCGTGCCGTTGAAGAGGGTGAATTCACCGGCAACGAGGGTCTTTCCATTGGCATCAATCGCAACTGCCCGGGCCGGACCGTTGGCCCCCGTGCCGGGATTGAAGGTGGTGTCCACCGCGCCGGAGGCCAGCAACCGGGCAACCCGGTTCAGGCTCGTGCCATCGAAGGAGGTAAATCCGCCGCCAACGAACAGCTTTCCGTTGTTGGTGCCGCTTCCGTAAATGGCGATGGAGGAAATGAAGGCATTAGCCCCAGACCCCGGATCGAAAGAAGTATCAATGCCACCCCCGGTGCCGATCCGTGCAATGCGGTTACGGGGAGTTGAGCTGTAAGCCGTGAAGTCGCCGCCAACCACCGCGCGCCCGGCGGCGTCCAGCACCACCGCATTGACAGTGTTGTTCGCACCGGGTTGGGTGATAACCGAGGTGTTGTCAGCGTAGGTAAAGTCGACCGCACCCGGGGGGGTGTCCTGATACACGATGGTGACCACGCCCCAAGCCACTGGATTTGCGTTGCTGACGTTCACGCCATCCGTGGCATTCCGCAGGGCCTGCACGGAGATGAGGATATCCTCATCGAACTCGGGGGTGTTATCCTGAACAGCAGTTAGAGTGACATCCTGGGTCAACTGCAGATTCGCCGGGTCGGTGTTGAACGAGAGGGCGGTGGTGGAAAGCGTGAAATCGGCGGCTGAGGCAATTTCAGAACCGGGCTTGACCGAGAAGTTCGGAATATTGTTGTTGAGACCTGCACCGCCAGTCCCCGGACCGGTATTGGCAGTAATGGTAGCGGTGTAAGTCTTGTTAGCCGCGCCGCCGCCCAAGGTGAACCTCAAGGTGACAGAACCGCCCTCGGTCACTCGAATCTTTCGGTAAGCTGGGGGAATCGCAGCAGTAGTGCCGTTTGCGGGAGCAGTCCCGCTGAATAATTGCACAGGAGGCGGGGAACCGGTGTTGCTGATGCTGTCCTGCGACGTGATCGCAATCGTCTCCTGCGCCGAAGCAGTGCGACCGAACGCCACGAGCATCACGAGCAAAGAACCGAGCAGCAATCTCGATGCGTGGGCACGGTGCTGCCACACAATTCCTAAGAGGTCAGTGGAGCGCGAAAAAATCTGCCGCAACAAGCACTTCGAAGAGCGGCGTCCGAATGAAACGCCACAGCGCGCGCAATTGGATTCTTTCATGTAAAACGAGTGCGGGAGCCTAGTCACATTGCTCTTTCCCAAGCAAGCGCATTCCCCCCGGTCGAGCTACGGTATTCCCCTTAATCACAACCGCTGGCGTCTCCGGGCCAGCCCGCCGCTAGTCTTGGTAGATGGGCAGGTAAGCGTGCCGCACGGACAGGCTGAGCAGAGCCAGCGCCGTGCAATAGACCCGGCCCTGTCCACTTTCCGAGCCATCCGAGCCATCCCACGCGCCATCGGCCTGCTGGCGGGGAAGGAGCAGGCCTTCCACCCGGGCGCGCCCTTCCCGGGCCGCTTCACCGCCCCGTTTGACCATGCCCTGGGCATAATAGTAGGTGCCGTAAAAGAACCAGGCAGTCTCCCAGACCGGCGGGGCGGCCCGCAGCCAGTCGGTTGTGCCGAGGACCTCGGGGGCATCGTGCAGACCGCAGACTTGCATGGCCAGCAACCCGGCGGCGGCCATGGCATATTGCGGCGGCTGCCCGGGCACGTAGCCGAAGGCGCTTTTGGGATTCACCGGCCGTCCCTGCGCGTCACGGGAAGAGTGGTAGCTCCGCCTCAGAAAGCCCACCGCGGCATCAATCGCCTCCTTCGGCACCAGCAACCCGGCATTCTTGGCGGAGCGCAGGGCAAGGAGCTGCCACACGGTCACCGACAGATCGGCATCGCCCGCGTCCGGAGAGTAGCGCCAGCCCCCCGTGAAACGGGGATCATGCTTGCGCACCCGCTGGGCGGCGAGGATGAGATTCACCCCGCGTTGCGCCCGTTCACGCAGCAGGCCGTCCTGAGCTTTATCCACTCCCATGCCAAGCATTTCGGTCAGCGCTAGCGTCACGATGCCGTGCCCATACATTCGGCCCCCGTCCTTCTGGCCGTAGTAGCCATTCGCGGGAGTCACTTCGGGCCGCAGCAGGAAGGCAAGGGTCCGGCGGATGACCTCGCCCTCCGGCGTGCGATCGGCGGGGAGATGCCCGACGCTGGCCAAGCTCATCAGGGCCAAGCCGGTGGTGGCCACTCCGTGATTGGCCGCCTTGTCCTTCTCCTGAATCATCCCATCCGGCAGTTGCGACCGCACCAGGAAGCCCACGCCGGCCTTCACCGCCGCGTCCACGGGATCGGGCCGCAATGCCACCGGCGGCTCGGCGGCGAGCAGGCTGAAAGCCGCAAGCTGAAGGCTGAAAACCCACAACTTGAACCTTGAACCTTGAACCTTGAACAACACGGTCACTTCCTTGCCTTCTCCGCCACCGCCTTGAAGTAAGCCTCCACGACGGCCCGGTAGTCACCGGAAACGCCGTTCTGCTGGGCATCCCGCAGGTCCTGCGCCAGCCTGGGCGGCAGCTTGGCCCAGTCCGCGTCACGCACCTCACCCAACGCCGGCAGCGGGGCGAACTCGCCGGTGCCGCCCGCACGCGATGCGCCGCCCACGCGACCCTGCGCAACGCCAGATTGGCCATCTCCAGATTGGCCGCTGCCCTGCCCTGCCCCGCCACCCGCACGCATCATCTGCTCCTGCGCCTGCCGGGCCGCAGCCAGCGCACGGGCCGCGTCCGCCCCGGCCGAGGACCCGCCCGCATTCAAAACATCCACCGCACGTGCCATCCACCGCGCGTCGGGCTGGACGTTGCGCCCGCTCTCCAAGGCCATGCTGCCATCACCACTGGGGCGTCCGCGCCCGGGGTGGAGTTTGACATGACGGCTGGCGTCGGCACTGGGGCCGGCCCAACTCTCGGACTTGGTCTGTCCTCGGGCGACGCCATTTCCACCGGGGGGAGCGCTGCGTGAGTTGGGTGCCCCAGCCCCCTGCATGCCGGCCATCTGGGTGCCTTGATCCACCTGGCCGCGTTGAACATTCGGCGTCTGTGTTGCACCCGTGGACTGCCCCGGAGCACTCCCGCCACCGGGCCGGGCCTCCTGCCCGCCATCGCGGGACGTGCCGGAGGTGCCACCGGATTGGCCTTCGCCGCTTTGTTGATGCGAAACCCCGCTCTGACCACCGGGCTTGGGATTGTTCTGACCGGAATTCTGCTGCCGGCTCTGCCCGCCCGACTGCGAGCCTGCACTCGGCTGATTGCCATCGCTCCTCCGCCCGCCCATGGCTTCCGCCGCACCGGACTGTTCGCTCGGCGAGCCGGGGCGCGGCGACGCGTCATCACGCGTGCCGCTGGTTCGGGTATCCACCGGCATTTGGCTGCGGGCTCCGGCTGACCCCGCTCCGGGAGAATCGCCGCCCGCCCGGGGGGCATTGCCATTGCTCACGGCACTGCCCTGCTGCCCCTGCGCTCCCGTCGGAGGACTGCTGGCTGAATCTGCCGGCCGACCACGGCCGGCTTTCGACTCGCTGCCGCCGCCCAAACTCCCGCCTCGATTGGAGTTCTCGGTGCCGCCGGCCTCCCTCTGTCCGCTGCCCGGCTGGGCCCCGCTCAAGCGCGCACCCTGCGTCGCATCGCGGCCGGGATTGCCCGCGCCCGGTTGAGAAGGTGTCGCCGCAGTCGGCTCGGCCACTGCCCCGAGTTGCGCCGCCTGTTGCTCCAAGGCCTGCCCCATCTGTAAAGCCCCCTGCCCCGCCTGCGCGGGCGATTGCTGGCCGGACTGCGCCGCGCGCCGCGCCCGGTCCGCCATGTCCGCGCCGGTCTGCGCCTGCTGCGCGGACTGCTGAAGCGCCGCCGCATCCGGCTGCTGGCCCATCGCCTCCGCGTTCCGGCCCGCCCGCTGCAAATCCGCCGCCGCACCGCGCAACTGGTTCGCCACCTCGCCCTGCTGCTGCGCCGCCCGCGCGAGCGCCTGCTCCGGCGAAGTCCGCCCCACGTTCGCAAACGCCTCCGCCAACGCCCGCGCCCGCTCCACGTAACCGCGCGTCGCCCCCGCCACCGCTGCGCCGCGCGCCCCCACCCCGCTCCACTCCACCGCCTTGGCCGCGTCGCGCTGCGCCTCAGGCAGCTTCTTCTGCGCGTCGGCAAACTTCTTCTCCGCGTCCGTCAACCGCCGCTCCGCGTTGCCCAGTTCATTCGTCGCGCGCTGCAACGGCGGCACCATCTCCGCCACGCGCTGCGCAACGGTCGCCGGGGGTAAATTCGTCTGCGTCGGTGCCTTGTCCGCCGCGTCGTTCACCAGCTTTGCGCTGCGCTCAAATTCCTCCTTCGCCGCCACCGCCAACTTCTCCGCGCCCGTCTGTGCCGCGGGAATTTCATCCTTCGCCGTCGCGCGCATCGCCTCCACGAGCCGACGCAACTGTTCCCAAAGCTCGCCGGCTTCGATGGCCGGATTCGCCGCGCGCTCCATCTGCCGCGCAAGCGCGCGCTCCGCCTCCGCCGCCTCCTGCACCCGCTGCCGTGCCGCCCCCACGGCTTCGCGGGAGAGCCGCGCCAACTCCTCGCGCATCGCCGGATTGCGCTGCAACTCCGCGGCCAGCTCGCGCCGCATCGCCTCCGCAGGCAGGTTCGCGAGCCGCTGCAAACGCTCCATCTGCGCGAACCGCTGGTCCCGCGCCGCGCGCGAACCCAGCGCGTCCTCCTGCTTCCGCAACTCCGCCCGCGTGCCGTCCGCGTTGCCCGCTTCGAGCTGGCGGTAATGCTCCGCGAGCAGCTTCAAACGGTCGGCCAAATCCTTGTCGTGCCGCGCCGCCTCCACGAGCAGCCGTGCCCGTGCCGCTGCCTGCACCTCCAACGCCCCGCGCAACGCCGCCTCCGCCTTCGCGGGCGGCTCGCGCAACAGCTCCACCGCCGCCTCCGCGTCGCGCGCCCGCGCCTGGCCGTCCGGCAACGCCAAGTCCTGCGCACTCCCGTCCCGTCGCAGCGCGCTCGCGGCATCGCCCACCCGCGCGTTCAACGTGAGCTGGCGACCGTGCCAGTTGGTGACGGTCGCGCCCCGCGTCGCGCTGGTGCCGCGCTTCACTTCGCCTTCCAACTCCGCCGCGACGCGCGCCAACGCCAGCAGGCGTTCGCTCAATTTCGCCGTCGTGCCCGCGAGGGCTTGCCGTGCGTCGGACTGCGCCTTGGCCGCCTCGTTTTGCGCGCGCTGCAACTGCCCGGCGAGCTGGTCCATCTGTTCCGCCATCGGCCGTGCGGCCCGCTGACCACCGCGCCGCTCCGCCATTTCGCGCCCCACTTCGCGGCCCGCCTCGCTCCGCACCGCCTCGGACAGCGCGTTCGCCGTCTTTTCGCCCAGCCCGGCGGCCCGCGCCTCGCGCTGCGCGGCCGTGGTCTGTTTCTCCATCCAGCTCCAGTCGCGGGGCCGGCCCGTGCTCGCATCCGGCACATTCGCTTCAAATCGTTCCTGTCGCGCGAGCGCCTTCGCCGCGCTTTCGAGTTCGCTCAACTGCCGGCCCGCTTCCAAACCGCGCAACGCTTTTTCCATTGCCGCCAGCCGCTCCGGGTTCGCGGAATTCTGCCAGTCCGCTTCTGCCGCCGCGCGCATCGCTTCGAGGGAATCCCGCGCCTGCCCGAGCTGCGCGGCGAATTGCGGGTCGCTGTCTTTGCGCGCTTCCTCGGCCTTCGCGCGGTCTTCGAGCTGTTCCATCGCCGCGCGCCACGAGGCTTCGGCGCGCGCGCGGTCGGTGTCCGCCTTCAACTTCAGCTTCGCGTCGTCCTCGCCGTTCTGCTTCGCGTCCGCGAGCTTCTTCTCGCTGGCGGCGAGCTGTTCCAAATCCTTCCGTAGCCGCGCGACTTTCTCCGCGCTGGTTTCGTTCAGTTTCGCCAGCTCGGCCCGCGCCTTGTCCGCGCGCATGCCGAGTTCGCGGGCCGCCGTGCGGACATCGCCCGCCGCCTGATCGGTCGTATTTTTCAACTGCCGCGCGGGCGAGGCCAGCTCCGGCCCGGGCGGGTTTTTCAGGCCGTTTTCCAAGTTGCCGCGCGACATCTTCAAGTTGTCCTGCGTCTTGCCCAGCCGGTCCGCCACCGACTTCGGCACGCGCTGCCGCAGCTCGGCCAACTGCTGTTCGGCCTTGTCCGTCTCACGGGTCGCGGCGGTCTCGCGGCGAGCGACGCGTTGCCACTCGCGCGCGTCCGTGCCGGCGTTTTCCGCGAGCTGTGCCGCGCGCTGCTGCTCTCTCGCCAACTGGTCGAGCCGTTCCGTCAACGCATCGGCCTGATCCGCCGCAACCAGCTCGTTAAACTGGGCTGCCATCTGGGCCGTGAAGTCTGCGAGCCGCTGCGAAGACTTCACCGCTTCGCCTACATGGCTGCGGTCCGGCGTCTCGCGCATCTCGCGGGCGAGCGCTTCGCGATCCGCCTGCGCGCGCGGCAGCAACTCGCGCCGCGCCGCGCTCAACGCCCCGCCGAGCATCGCCAACTCCGCCGCTTCGCGGCCCGCATCGGCCTCGCGCAAAGCGCCGGCAAGCTGCTGGTCCGCGCGCTCCAACTGCCGCTCCGCCTCGGCCAGCGCGACGGCCGCACCCGCGACCGTTTGCTGCCGCTGCACATCGTCGCCCGCGCGGATTTTCGCCGTGGCTTCGGGGGAATAGGCTTGCCGCAACTCACCCGCCGCCTTGGCCGCCGCTTCGAGCGCCTCGCGCACCTGCTGCCGTGCGGCGAGCGATTTGGCCCGCGCGGAATCGGACTGCTCCGCGCCCACCGTGAGCACCGCCAGCGCGGATTCCGCGCGCGCACCGCGCCCATCCACGGCCACGAGCTTCAAGCCGAGACGGTCGCCCGTGGCGAGGCCGAGCAGCAGCAAGTCCCAACGGTGCGCGAGCGGGGAATTGGTTTTGTTCGCGAGCGTCAACGGCACTTCCACCCACGGCCCGCCGTTGACTTGAAACTGCTGCGCCACCGCCGCGAGCCCGATGTCATCGCCCGCCGTGCCGCGCACGGAGAGCACCTCGTCGGGCGCGACCACACTGTCGTTGCGCGGACTGTCGAGCGTGACGCGCGGCGCGAGATCCGGCTCCGCGCGGATTTCGAAAGTGGGGCTGAACTTCGTCGCCAACCCCGTCTCCGCCGCGATGAGCCGCACCTGATACGTGGCCGCGCCGCGCACCGGCAGCCGCGCATGGACGAGGTTCGGCTCCGGCGCGGTGAGCGCGATGAGATTGGTTCGGCCCTCCGCGATGAGCGCGAGTTCGCCCGCGCGGACGGGCTGATTCACGCGCATCCGCAAGTCCACGGTGCTGCCATCAAGCGCAGAGACGTTGCCGTGTTCTTCCTCGACTTGCCGCGCGGGCAATTGCGCGTAGGCCGGAGCCTCGACGGACTTCATAAACGCCACGACCGCCGGCCGCGCGCGGGTGGCGATGCGGACGGGCTTTGTCACGGCATCGCCCGCGCGGATGCGGAACTCAAGCGCGCCCGTCCCGACGGGCACGGTGGCGGTGAATTGCCGACCGGCACCCGGCAACATCTGCACACGCTCGGCTTTGCCATCGGCCGCGAGCACGTCGAGTTCGGCGCGGTCCGTGGCTGCACCGGCGAGTTCCACGATGACCGGTTGATGATCGCCCTGCGCCAACCAGCGCGTGTTCGCGGCGGGCTCGACCACGCGAATCTTCGTCCGGGCCACGCGCTCGATGTCCGCCATGGGCGCGAACGCGCGGGCGAGCTGCCGGGGAAATTCCAGCGCCGGCACCGCGAGCAACGCCGCCACGACCGCGACCGCCACGACCGCCGCACGGGTCCACGGCGCGACCAGCGAACGCGGCAGCACGGCGTTCATCTGCAAGTCCTTCATCCGGCGCGCGACGCCTTCCTGCACCAGGTCGCGGAACGCGAATGAGTCGTGTTTGCCCTCGGCACCATTCTCAGCCAGCTCGACGGCAGCAACGACCTGGTTGCGCAAGCCGGGCCAGGCCTTTTCGAGCAGCGCCGCGGACTCGCGCAAACTTGGGGGGTTAACCAGCTTTCGTCCCGCGACGCACCAGAAGACCAACGCCGCCGCCGCGTATCCGCCGAGGCTGAGGAGCCAGCGCACGCCCTCCGTCAACACCACCAACCGGTCGAGCCAGGCGAGCGCCGTGAAGGCCGCCAGCAGCGTGACCGCCGCCGCGCACAGCCCGCGCACCCAGACCATGTGCGTCCACCGTTGCGCGAAAGCGCGCAACCGCTCCGCGACCAGAGGGTCTAAGGAGGGAGGCATTATGTGGGGAAAGTAGCCCCTGCGGGTGCGGGAGGAAATACAGAAATGGCAGTAGCCTCCGAGGGCGTATCGGTTACCCGATCCGGCGCGGCGCGGGTCACGCCACAAACACCATCACGCTCAATGGCGGGATGGTGAACTCAGCGGAGAAGGGCTGGCCGTGCATCTCGATTTCTTCGGCCTGCACGCCGCCCAGATTGCCCTGGTTGCTGCCGCCGTAGATGGCGGCATCGCTGTTGATCAATTCGCGCCAGTAGCCGCCGTGCGGCAGGCCGATGCGGTAGTTGGAGCGCATTTCCGGCGTGAGGTGCAGGACGACGAGGACCTGCTGGCGGCCGTCCTTGGTGCGCCGCAGGAAAGAGAGAACGCTGTGCTGACTGTCCGAGCAGTCCACCCATTGGAAGCCTTCCACGTCGTAGTCCGCCTCCCAGAGCGCGGGGTGGCTGCGGTAGAGCTGGTTGAGATCCCCGAGGAAGCGCTGGGCGCCGGCATGATAGGGCCCCTGTTCAAGCAGCCACCAGTCGAGCGCGCTGTTCTCGTTCCACTCCTTTGACTGGCCGAACTCGCCGCCCATGAAGAGCAGCTGCTTGCCCGGAAAGAGCCATTGGTAACCCAGCAACGCGCGGAGATTCGCAAATTTCTGCCAGTCGTCACCCGGCATCTTGCCGGCGAGCGAGCCCTTGCCATGAACGATCTCGTCGTGCGAGAGCGGCAGGATGAAGTTCTCGTTGTGGTGGTAGAGCATCGCGAACGTGAGGTCATTCTGGTGGTAGCGGCGGTAGATGGGATCCCGGCTGAAGTAACGCAGGGTGTCGTGCATCCAGCCCATGTTCCACTTGAAGCTGAAGCCCAGCCCGCCCAGATACGGCGGTCGGGTGACCAGCGGCCAGGCGGTGCTTTCCTCGGCAATGGTGATGACGCCAGGCGACTCGGTGTGGACGAGGTGGTTGAACTCGCGCAGAAACTCGATGGCTTCGAGGTTTTCACGGCCGCCGTATTTATTGGGCACCCATTCGCCCTCCTTGCGCGAGTAGTCGAGGTAGAGCATCGAGGCCACGGCGTCCACGCGCAGGCCGTCAATGTGGAAGCGCTCGCACCAGAACAGGGCGTTGGCGGTGAGGAAATTGCGCACCTCGTGCCGGCCAAAATTGAAGATGAGCGTGCCCCAGTCCTGATGCGCGCCCTGCCGCGGGTCCTCGTGCTCGAAAAGCGCCGTGCCGTCGAAGCGCGCCAGCGCCCAGTCATCACGCGGGAAGTGCGCGGGCACCCAGTCCACGATGACCCCGATGCCCGCCTCGTGCAGCGCGTTGACGAGGAACTGGAAATCATCCGGGGTTCCGTAACGGCACGTGGGCGAGTAAAAGCCCGTTACCTGATAACCCCAGCTGGGATAATAGGCGTGTTCGGAGACCGGCAGAAATTCCACGTGCGTAAAGCCGAGCCGCGTGACGTATTCCACCAGCAACGGAGCCAGTTCGCGGTAGCTGTAGGACTCGGCCACGTTCTTCTTCATCCACGAGCCGAGGTGGATTTCGTAGATGCTCATCGGCTCCCGCAGCGGCTCCCGCGAACGGCGACGCTCGAGCCACGCGGCATCCGTCCAGGAGAACTTGCGGTTATTCCAGACGATGGAGGCGTTCTGCGGCGCGGGCTCGAAGAAGAAGCCGTAAGGATCGGTCTTGAGCACGATCGCTCCGTGCGCGTTGCGGATCTCAAACTTGTAGAGCGTGCCCTCGCCCAGTCCCGGAATGAACAGTCCCCACACGCCGGATGCACCCAGCATTCGCATCGGGTGATAGCGGCCGTCCCAGTGATTGAACGGGCCGACCACGCTGACACGCTGTGCGGCCGGCGCCCAAACCGCAAAGCTCACGCCCGGCACGCCGTCCACCTCGCGGAGCCGCGCTCCGAGCTTGTCGTAGATGCGCCGCTCGTTGCCTTGGCCGAAAAGGTAAAGGTCCGTCTCGCCGAGCGACGGCCAGAAGGAATACGGATCCCGGGTCCGACGGGTTTGCCCCTGAAAGTCCGTGATGACCAGATCGTAGGCGTAGGGTCGCTGCGCCGCCGTGGTCACGCCTTCGAACAGCCCGCGTGCGTCGAGCATTGCCAGCGCGAAGCTGGGCTTCTGCTGCTCGTGCACCGGCACGACCTCGACCCGCGCGGCGTTCTGAAGCAACGCGCGGACGACCAGCCCGGAGCCATCGCCGAGCGGGTGCATGCCGAGCAGCTGGTGCGGGGAGGAATGCTGCGCTTGAACGAGGCTCTCCGATTCAGCCGGCGTCAGAATCATGCCCGGAGAGTGGCAAAGCGAAAACGGAATGTCCAATGACCAATTCCCAATGATGTCGCTCACACCTCGGCCAGTATCGGCTCGCTTCGACCGTGCGTGATGCGTCCGCGCCGCCGCGTCGCGCAGTTCGAACAGGTCCAGCTCGCCAACCGCTCCTCAAGGCCGGGTGATCTTCACCGTGTTGCTGCCGCGCTCGTTGCCCGTGGTGATCTTCACATACACCTTGAAGACGCTCACCGCTCCGGGCGTGGCCAGCCCCTGCGCCGTGAGGAACTCACGCGGCGCGTCCTTGGCGACGCTGCCCAGCACCACTTCGTTCGCCGCATCATATGACGTGCCCGGACTCCAACGCACCTCATACTCGGCGAGGTTCGGGTCCGGCGAGGCGTCCCACGTGAGCTTGGCCTTCTCCTGCGCCGGCACCCACACGCCATTGGCCAGCACCGGCTCGGGCGTGCTGCCGGGATCAGGAGTCAGCTTGGGCAGCGTGAGAGCCTGTCTGAAAAAGCATGAAAGCTGAGGGATTACGCCAGCCGCCGGAGCATAATCCGTATCAGGGCGACATAAATCCAAGCCGTCGCGCTGGCCTCGCTGCGTTCGTAGTCGCG
>Ga0172373_10000445_pt1 | contig 68332 bp, 58 predicted proteins | sample Lak10m_2_FD_114546 | JGI IMG/M metagenome (GOLD analysis project Ga0172373, IMG submission 114546) | Freshwater microbial communities from Kabuno Bay, South-Kivu, Congo - kab_092012_10m | ecosystem: Environmental > Aquatic > Freshwater > Lake | place: Democratic Republic of the Congo... | reverse complement strand
TGATTATTGATTATTGATTATTGATAATTGATAATAAAATATGATAAAAAAAGTATTATTTTTAGGTTTAATTTATTGTATATCGATAATATATAATAATAGTATAGCACCAATATTTATTAATTATTTAACAAAAGAATATTATAATAATATAATAATAAGTTTAATAATATTAATACAAATAGATAATTTCATATTATTTTATGATTTTTCAAAAAAAAATGAGAGTGAAATATTACATACAAAAATAGAGGATAAATATTTAAAAATAATATTAGACCAAATAACATATATAAATCGAAAAGAAGTAGATTTTAATAATAAATTAATACAATTTAAGCGAAGTAAAAAAAAGATAAGTAGAAGTTGTAGTGATATATATAATTTATGTTAAATAAAAAATGATTATTTTTGTTAATATCTTTATAATAAAGAAATAAAATGAGTATACAAAATGAATTTAAATTAGTAAATGATTGTATAAAAATAATAAATATGAATAAAAATATATATATACCATCAGATGAAATAATAGATGAAATAGATAATTATTATAATAAATTTGATGATATAAAAGATTTATTAGAAGATGAATTTATAAGATATGTTAGAGAAAAAATTACAAATGATATACATTTACTGAATAGATATAATAAATATGGAATTGATGAATTAAAAGAATGGTTTAATAATGAAGAATTTAAGAAAATAATTGAAAATAAAATACGTAATTTATCAAATTTAGAATATTATGTATATTTAACAAATAAAATAAATAAAAAAAAGATAAAGGATTTACAATTTAAATTAAATTATATTACTTTATTATTTGCATTTATATGCTTAACTAATATCTTTAATCATATAAGTATTAATTAATTCATATCCTTGTTTTCTATAATAATTACGAACACCAGTTCCAGAAATAATTGCCATTTTTTTAAAACCTTTATTTTTTGCTATTTCTTCAGCTTTTGTAATTAAAGATTTACCATATCCTTTATGTTGTAATGAATGCGAACCTAAATCATTGCCAACATCAGATAAAGTTGAATATACATGTAATTCACGTATAAGAGCACAACCAATTAGATCATCTATAATTTTATTATCAGAATAATCATAATTTAATCTTAATCTAATAAAACCAATTAAAAATTTATGAGTTTCAAATGAAATGAAATATTCGTCACCACAATTACCTTTATATTCAATTATTTCTAATTTAACATCATCTAAAGTAATTTTATTACCTTTAACTTCTCTACATCTAATACATTTACAAGACCAATTATTTTTAATCATATCAGCATTTAAAACTTGACGTAAGTTTGTAAATTTCTGGTCATAACCAGCAATTATATAATGACCAGAAATATCTCTAATAATTCTATTAATTCTAAAATATTTTTTAATATTAATTTTAAAATCTTTAATAATTTCAAATAAATATTTATCATCATAAGGTTTATAAATTCCGGCATCATATAATTCTTTAATTTTAGTAAAAGGAACGACAGCACAAGGATAAATTTTTAATTGATCTACTTGTAAATGTTGATTTTCTAAAATTTGATTAAGCATTTCCCTATCTAAATCAGGCGAACTTCCATATAAATTTAACATAAGATGAGCATCAATTTTATAACAATTATTTTTAAGTAACTTAAGTGCTCTAATAGTTGTTTGAACAGATTCACCCCTATTATTCATTCTTAATACATCATTATTTGTATGTTGAATACCTAATTGAACTCTAGTACAATTAAAACGTCTAAGTCTTTTAATTTCATTAATATTAATACTATCACTACGCATTTCAAGAGTTAAACCAATGATATGAATTTTAGATGTTTCATTTAATTCAATTTCATCTTCAAGACTTTTAATTTTTCGTTTGGGTTCAAAATCATAATAAATATTAGCACTATAATAAAGAGAAGTAATAAATTCTTCTTGATATTCTTTAGGATATTCACTCCATGTTCCACCTAAAACAAGTAATTCAATTTTATCAACAATATGTCCCATACGAATAAGAGATGAAATTCTAGAATTCATTTGTTTAATAGGGTCAAATTGATTTTGATTTGCACGAAGAACGGCAGGTTCAGTAAAAAGATAACTTTTAGGTTGTTGAACCCAATTATTATCAATACTGGGTTTTTCATCAGGACAGAAAGAACATTTATGAAGACAACTAAAAGTACCTTTAATTCTAATACCATCTTTATTAGTATATTCAGGAGTACCACTAGTAAGAACAGTAATACTTACAATACCAGATTGAGATTTTTGAATTTTTTTAACAATTTTAGATTTAAATTCAAAATCATCAAATCCAAGGTCATTATAAGCATTAATAAGATTAATTTTAGAACAATTAATTTTAAAATCTTTTTTAATTTTTTTAATAAAATCGATAGAATTAAATGAATTTTTGTCAGTATTTAATAATTCTTTTTTAATAATAATTAAGTCTTCAATATCAGTTGTCATAATTATAAAAATAACTGATAAATATAAATCATTTTTTATATATATGATTTAAATAGAAAAAGATAATGCCTAAATCAAAAGAATTAAAAACTTATAGTTTAAAAAATATAAGAAAAAAAAATTCAGATGATTTAAATAACAAAACAAAATCATTGTCATTACCAAGCAAAAGGACAACCTCAATTAATAAATTAACAAAACAAATAGAAAATTTTTTAAATATAAATGAAGGTTCATCAAGAAGAACAAGTAGTAATATAAGTACTGCAAGTACAATAAGAAAAGATGAAGAAATTAAACCAAATAATATAGATTTTTCAAGAATGAATTTAAATGAAAAAAAAACGAGTTTAAAATATAATTCATTACCAAAAGATTTTGAATCAGAAAAAATAAAAAAAATAAATTTAAAATCATATTCATTACCAAAAGAATTACCATCATATAAATTAAAAAAGTCAAAACCAATAAAAAAAATAAATAATTATATAAATGTAAATAATTATAATTTTAAACCATCATATATATCAGCAATTAAAACAGGAAGTGATTTATCATATTTATATATATTTGATATATTTAAAGAAGAAATAATAGAGAATATAAATGATAATGAAAAAAAATCAAAAGACGAATATTATATGGATGGTTTATTAAAATGTTGTTTTATGTTTTTAAATAAGATACAAAATAATGAAAATGAAAAGTATTTATATAATCAAATTGGTGGTTCATGTAAATATATACCAATAAATAGTTATCAAAATAGTTTTTTAAAATTTCAATATATATTTGATAATAAACATGATTTTAATATTTATTCAAATGAGATACCCGAATCATGGTTATATAAGGAAGATAAAATAATGGATAACGAATTAAAACCATTATTTAAATTGGAGGAAAAAATATTATTTAATGAATTATTAAAAAAGTCAAATCAGATAATAGATAATATATTATATTTTAGTGTATATAATTTAATAGAATATAAAAAAAATAATCCAAATATTACAGGAAGAGTAATAATAAATAATGAAAAACAATTAAAATTAATTGAAGAAAATACAAAAAAATTTATAAAAGATATATTATTAACAGATACTTTAAAATTTATATCAGATGGTAATATGAATGTAGGAAAATCAGAAGGAATACAAGATTATTGTTCAAAATTAAGTAAATCAGGTATAATAAAAAATAGTCAAATACAACAAATAATATCAAAAACAACTATATGGAAATCAATAAAAAATAATATAAAGGAATTTGTAAAAGAAAATAGATTATATACATATGAAGATATATTTGATAGTTATCCAATAAAAATAGATAATGTAATAACAGAAATAAATAAATTAGATTCAAATGAAATTAAAAAATACGCATATATAACAGATTTAATATTTAATAATAAAAATTTTAATACAGATACAAATGTATCATTATTAGGAGATTATTTAGAAAGTTTTAAAGCATATACATTAAATTTAAGAAAAATGTTTAGTAATGTATATTATTATGATACAATAACAAAACAATATGAGACAGCAATAATTTTTAATAATTCAAGTGCAATAGAAAAAACAATACCAGTAATAATAAGTGATTTAATATATTTAAAATTGGATTTATCATATGATAAATATATATATATATCAGAAACAAATAAAAAAGCAGATAATTATTATGCAGTAAATTTAACAACTTTAAGAAATAGTTATGAAGGAACAGAATCTTTAAATACAAGAAGAAATATAATAAATATAATAAAAATATTAGATAATAAAAATAATATAAATGAAATTATAAATTTATTTAAAAAACGAGGTGCAGATGAATTAGGTTCAAGAGGTTATAATTTATTATTTTTAATATATATATCTAAATTTATAGAATTAGAGGAAAATATACAACATAATAATATTAGTAATTTTAAAATAGAAACTAAAATAAAAATAGCACATTGTTTATTTGATTTAAAAAGAGCAGGTGATATGGGAAAAATATTATTTACATATTTTTATAATTGTTTAAAAAATACACCATTATATGCAACACCTACAGATTTATGTTATATAGGAAATGATAAATTAGCATTATTAAATTCAATAATAAGACAAGGGAATAGTGTTATATATCCAGATGCATCAAATTATGCATTTTCAATTTATAATATAAATAATAAAAATTTTACATTTTTAACATTAATGGGTTTAATAAATATGTATTTAATACCAAAATTTATAAATAATAATTATGATGTATTTAATGATATAGATGTAAAAGTAACACCAGAATTATATAATCATTTTAAAACTATAAATTATATTTTTAGAAATATAGATCATAACAAGATTTATTTTAAACAAGATGGTGTAATAATTCAAAATCAAAATGAAATATTAAATAAGATGTATGAAACAATTATACAAGAATTTAAAAAAGATAAAATACTTGATGATTTTGAAAATTTATATAAATTGAGAGAAAATATTCAAGAAATATGTGGATTATATATAGAAAGAAATAAACCATCTGATGATTCATCATTAAAACAATTAAATGATTTTTTAATACCAGTAAATAAATTAGAACCAATAACACAACCACAAGAAAATACAATAGAAAATTATATAAATAAACTTGCAATAAATTATAAAACATTTAATGAAACACATTCAATTATAATAAATGATTTAATTAAACAAAGAAATGATTTAATGATAGTAGATGGACGTTTAAATATAGCACAATCAGATATAATAAATGCATTAGAATCAAAGATAAATTATTTAACACTAATAAGACAATTTACAATGATATATAATATAAGAGAAATATATAAAAAACCGAATACGATATCAAATGTAAATAATTATATAAAAACGATAATATTTAGTTATTTGGAACATATAAAGAAAAATTTAAAAAAAAATGTAATAAAGGAAGAAGTAATAGAATATTATTTAACAAATATAATATTTTATAGAATAAATTTTGATTTTTATTCAGAAAATTCAAAAATAATTAAAAGTTTATTTAAATTGTTTGTAAAAAAATTTTTATTAAAAATATCAAATTTAATTGAAATAGTAATAGAAAAAATTAAAAGTATAATTATATCAAGTTCGATAGATTTATTATCAGATACTGAATTAATAAGAAATTTATTAATAAATATAAATAAATTTTTAAAAATAATAGAAGTATTTATATATGTTGATATAAATGAACAAAATGAGATTACAAATAATGAAAATAATATTCATGATTGTATTGAAAAACTTAAATATTATATTTATGATTTATTAACATTAAAATCAATAACAACAACATCATTAGAATTATCATCACCACAACGTTTTAAATTAACATATCAAAGATTACAATCAGATAAAACAAATACATTATTACAACAAGTGATAACACCAATTCAACAAACAAATTTCGATAATGTTAATATAGGTGTTAAATGTAAAATATTAACAAATAGTTTATTTAATAATATAGAAAATTTAAATAATGTAATAATTTTTAATTTATTATATAAAGAATTAAATAAATATAATAAAATTGAAATATTAGGTCAAAATTTATTATCAGTATGTCCTGAATTATTATTATTAATTCAACAAATAAAAAAGATATATAATTATGCATATATAGAAATACACGAAGAACTTAATAAATCAGATAAGTTTAACATATTTATAGAAGATATAATATCATTAATAAAAGAAAAGACCGAAACAACAATAAGTTCATTTAATCGTAATATCAATTCATCAGGAACAAGAGAAAGAAAAAGTGCAATAATAATACCAGAATCTAAAAAGATATTTTTTGAAAAAATAACACAAAAACTAATATATGATATTGAATTTAATATTAAACCAAATTTTATTGCTATGGAAAATTTTATAAATGATGATAAAAATGCATTTCCTTATACAATAAAAGATTTAACTGAAATAAGATATTTTGAATCATCTGTATATTATTCAGAATTGATTGAAAATAAAGAACAACTTAGTGATATAAGAACAATTATAAGTACTTATGATATATCTTCAGAAGATTTAAGAAATTATATATTACCATTATTAAATGAAGATGGTTTAAATAAAATAAATATAGAAAAACTAGAAAAACTAGAAAAGCAATCAAATGCACAAATAAAAAAAATAGGAAAAGTATATAATTTTTTTATAAATGATTTAAGTTAAATCATTATAAAATAACATCCATTTAAGTTTAAAATCTTCAAGAGATGTTATAATTTGATTTCTATTTCTAGAACATTCACGAAAATCAGCTTTAAGATTATTATTTTCAAAATATAATTTAAAACTAACTCTTCGACCAACTCTATCATCATTAATAGATAAATAATCATAATAATAATAATAAGGTTCGCGATTATATTCATTAATAATTTGTTTATAAAGAATATTAATAGATTCCATTATGATAATAATAAATAAATAAAAATAAATCATTTTTTTTATAATAAATATTAATAATAAAAATTAATAATAATTTTTATTAATTAAAAATTGATTAATAGTATATTCAGTAAGAAACATATAATCTTTATAAGTTTCATAAATTATCTCTAAATATTTATTATGATTATTAATGCCTTTTTTAAATAAAAAGAAATTTTTAATATAAATATTATCATTTGCGATATAATTTTCAAAAATATATTTAATATAATTCATAGATAACATTGATAAAATATTATTAAATGGATTATATGTAGTTATAAAAATACGAAGTTTATTTAAATTTAAAGGTAAAATAGAAATAACAAAGGTTGCTTTAAAATTTCTATTTTTAATAATAATAGTGTATGGATATTTAAAAAAAATTTTAAAATTTTTATTAATAATTAAAATTAATTTTTTATTTTTATTATGATAAAAATGATGATTATTATCATGATTATTATTACTGTCAAAAAAGGAAATAAAATTTAAAATAAACGTTATTAAATCAGTATTAATATCTATTTGAAAATTATGAGAATATTGATTATTTTTAATTATTTGATAAATATATGGTAATTTATAATAAGATTTATAACTCCACCAAATTAAACCATTATTATTAATAATAGAACCAAAATTATCAGTTTCATTATAAATATGATTAAAAATGGGAGTAATTAAAGAATTATTATTAATTTTACTATGTTTAAGATTATTTCCAATATATTTACAAACATTAATAAGAGGATTATAAAATTTCTTATTTTGAGAATGACTAATCCATAAAATCATAGGTAATGTACCAATATTAAAAACAAAAGGTTTATATTTATTAATAGATTTATCAATAGCAATAGGATGCCATTCTCTAAAAGTTTGAGGGGCAATATATGCATTCATAATTTAATAATGATTATTCTTTTTATAAAATTAATATTAAAATAATCTTAAATTATTTTTAAAAATTATTATAATTTAGAATCATGAGTATAATAATAAAAGGAGGTAAAATAATTAATAGAGGTTTTAAGGGTGTTGTTATGGAAATGTATAATACAAATATAGAAGATGATGATACATTATATAATGATTTAAAAAAAAAAGTTAAAAATCCAAATGAAATTAAATTAATAACAGAAAAAGAAGAAATTAAAATAGAAACAGAAAAAGATTATAAATTGATACTTAAAGAAATAAAGAAAAGATCGAAAAAAGTTTTAGTAAAAAAATTCGAGACATCGAGTATAATGTTTGGTTCAAATTCAAAAAACTTTAATAATGAATTAGAAGGATATAAACAATTAATAGAAATATTCAAAGGAGATATAAGTAAATATACAACAATAATGAAAGGATTTTCTTATAAACAAAAAAAAATATATGGTATATCATATCATAATAATTATTATATATTTTTAGAGAAATGTTATAAAACATTAGATAATATAAATTTTACAGAAAAGAGTTTAAATAAATGTGTAAAAGAGATAATAGAAATATTAGATATATTAAATGCTCATAATTATATTCATAATGATTTAAAACCAGATAATATAATTTTATGTAAAAAAAGATTTAAAATAATAGATTGGGAATCATCAAATTATATAAAAGAACAATCATCAACATTTATAAATACAAAAAATGGAAATCTAACTTATAATCATCCAATTAAATTTTATAGAATAGGTGTTCCATATGTATTTTATAAATATATTTATAATAATGAAATATTAACATATCCAATGTTAACAAAACTAAAAACACCAAAAATAATATATAAATTGGTAAATTCAACAATAAATGAAGTAATATCATATAATTCAAAATTATCAAAAATACCAAATGAAAATATAAATAATAAAAAAATAAAATCAATAAGTTTTAATGAAATTAAAAAAAATAAAGATTATTATCTTAAATTATCAGATTATTATGCATTTGCAATAACAATATTATATATATCAGAGAAAAATAATATAAATTATCCTCATAAAATAATTAATAAAATATTAGAACATTATTTTATAAAAATGATATAAAAAATGATATAAGAATTAATTATTATTAATAAAACAGGACAAATCCTATAGATAAAATGACATCAAATTATCAATTTCAAGAGAAACTACGCAAACAGCGTGAAAATCCTGAAACCTCTCGTGCTGGTTTAAAATGGGAAACAGAAGAAGATAATGCACTAGTTGATAAAATTAATGAAGGTGTAAGTTTTACAGAAATTGCTAAACAACTTCAAAGAACAGAAGGTAGTATTAAGACTCGTCTAATTGTAAAAGCATTAGCACTAGTAGATGAAGATCATTCAATTACATTGGATGATGCAGCATCAAGATATAAGATTACAACTCAAGATATTCAAGTATATCAAGTAAATAAAAAGAAACGTCAATATCAGAGAATGCTAAATCATCCAGTAACACTTCAAATGGTATATTCAAAACTTCTAGATATTGAATCAAAACTTTCATAAATGACTTTATTTTGTTTTTTAGTTATAATTCGTAAATAACTAAGTAAAATAATAATAATAATAATAAGATGATAGAAAAAGAGTTATTATTTAATTATAATTTAAATTATAAATATTTATTTGAGATTACGACAAATAATAATGCAGAAATATTAAAAATAATAGATGAATTAAAAGATTATAAACAAGGACAATGGAATGGTAATAAACGAAAAGATTTAATAGAATTTAAAATAAATGATATACCAGATATATTAAAATCATTAATAAGTACAATAATAATAGATAATATAATACCATTAAAATTAAAATTGAAATTAGAAAAGAATGATGACTCTTTAATAATAATAAAATTAAAAGCAAATTTATTAAATAAGGTTGCAAAATTAATTTTAAAATTAATAAATGTGAAAATATTTGTAATAATTGAAAATATTGATAATAAATCAAGTAATGTAATAATAAAATATAAAATAAAATCTATTTTACCATCTAGTATAGTAAAAATTATAGATGAATATATTGAATATAAAATTAATAATAATTTTATTAAAAAATTTGATAACTATTTAAAAAATTTAAATCAATAAATTTATATAAATAATAATTAATTATTAGTTAAATAATGACATCATTATTAATTGATATAAAAGATAGACAATTATTAGAAGAAGCAACAATTGATAAATATCCATTATTTACATTAAAAGGATTAATAACATATGCTAAATTATTATCAAATTATGATGGAGATACTGGAGATATAATATTTATATATAATCAAACACTAATGAGAATGAAAGCGAGATTTTATGGTTATGATACATGTGAAATTAAACCATCATTAAAAGATCCGAAAAGAGAGGAAAAGAAAAAAAGAGCACAAGAAGCGAAACAAAGATTATGGTTTTTATGTACAAATTGCGAGGAACAAAAAGAAAATCATAAAACACTAATAAAAATAAAATGTTATGAATTTGATAAATATGGAAGATTATTAATAATAGCATTTAATGAAAAAATAAATTTTGAAGAATTAGATGAAAAATCACAATTTGATTTATCAATAAATGCACAAATGATAAATGAAGGTCATGGATATATATATGAAGGAGGAACAAAAAAAAATGATTTTTAGTTTATGAATTATAAATATAACTATAAATTGTAAATAAAATAATTAATACAATAATAAGACAAATAACTGATAAAAATGTAATTAAATACCAAAATAAAAATTTTTCTAATTTACCATAACCACATTTACAATTATTTCTTAATATATTTAAATAATAAATTAATCGAATAGACATAATAAATGAAATTAAAGATACAAGAGAAATAATAATATAAGGGATAGTTTTTTTAGTAAGATAAAAGAAACATGCCATATCACTAAAAATAAATAAAATTAAAATAATAATATTAAAAAAAATACTAAAAATAAACCATTCTTTAATAAAATTTTTTTCTTGTATTTTAGCACAAATACATGATTTATTTTCAATATTATTTAAACTAATAATAATTAAACTTTGAAAAAAGATTATAAAGAAATATACACTATAAATTATTTTATTATAATAAGGGCATATTTCAGTTTCAATTAATGAATAAAGGTTTTTGTTAATTTTAGATTTACTAGACATTTAAAATTATTCTATATTTATTTTAGATTTATTTTAGATTTATAAACAATGTTTAAGATTTTTGAAAAAACATAAAAAATGTAGCGAAGAATAAAATTAATAATAATGATATTAAAAATGCACCAATAGATAATATAATAACTAAATACCAAAAAATAAATCTTTCAATATTACCATAACCACATGGACAGTTATTTCTTAATTTATATAAATAAATAATAAGACGTATAACCATAATAATATTAATAATACCAAAGATGAACATAATTGGATATATGGAAAGATTATTAATAAATCTAATATAACAAGGGTCATCACTTAAAATAAAGAATAAAATAAGAACAGATTGAAAAATTAGAGAGAATGTAAACCATTCTTTAATAAATTTTTTTTCAGGAATTTCAGCACATTTACATTTAGATTTTTCAAGATTACGGATACTAATAAGAATAAGAATTAAAATAATAAAAGATAGTGTCATACCAAAATAAAAACTATTTTGAGAAGTACTACAAGTGTCAGTAATTAAATCATCTGTTAATTTCATAATTTATAATATCTCTATTATTTTAACTATATATAAATATTTATCTTTACAACAAAATTCCAATATTCACCAACTGCAATTAAAAAATCATCATAAGTTTTAATAGTAGAATATTTAAAAACTTTTTTAACTCTTTCAAATTCTTTTTTATATCTATATGTATAAATAGGAGCTCTTAAAGATTCAATAGAATAATAATAATTAAGTTTACTTCTTAAATAAGATAAGAAAATTTTATTACAATTATTATAAAAACATTTATAATAATTTTTAAACGCATCAGAAGAAATAAAGATTTGAATTGCTTTATTTTTATTTTTACCGGTTGCTTCTTTTAATAATTTTTTAGCATTAATAAAATTATTATATATATTTTCAAGTTCTTTATTATTTTGTTCTAAACAATTATTAATTTCACAATTATTTTTTTTAACATTATTAAAATTATTATAATAATGTTTGTATTTAATTGTAGGAACTTTAAAAAATAAACTAGTACTAATAAATAAATTTGAAATAAAATAACGAATTTTTTTATAAATAGAAATATATATATTAATAAGTTCTGTAAAATAATCATAATTTCGTATTCTTTTGCGTAATAAAATTTTAAAAGGAATTATATTAATTTTTTTAAAAATTTTAATAATTGTATGTTCTTTCATTTTATTAAACAATTTTAAAAATAATCGTAATATTTGAATAAATTTAATTTGAAGTTTTTTATTTTTTTGAATAAATTTAATAAAATAATTATCATCATTATCAATTGGTTTATTAAATTTATTTATATAATAAATAGTATTATAATAAGATTTTTCTAATTCAGGATTTTTTAAAGACTTAATATCATTAATAAATTTAGTAGTATCATTTAATAATTTTTTATGAATTTTATAAATAATAATTAGATTTTTTTTATTATCCATTATTCTTATTTATAATATTAATTTATTTTTGTTTTTTAATATAACAACATTGAATACCTTGTTTATTTAATCCAATAAAAGGATATTTAGGATTTTTACATTCACCATTTATTAATCTTCTTGGAACTGGACATGTATTTTTAATATTAGATTTATCATTAGTATTTATATTAACAGATATATTTTTAGAATAACAACAATCAATACCTTTTTTATTTTTACGTAAATATTGATATAAAGGGTCTTTACAAATACCTTTTCTAGGTCGTCTTTTTTTAGGACAACTACTTAAATTTTTATCTGTTGATTTTGCATTAATATTAATTTTAATATGTTTAATTTTTCTTTCAGCAGATAAGACTGATATATCAGATGAAGATGTATGACTTTGAGGTATTTTATCAGTATTAGTCCAAAGATAATAATCAATAGAAACTTTACTTAATAATTTTTCAATTACACTTATAATATGTTGTTTTCTTGTAATTATATTATAATAAATATTTTCATCACATGTTTGATTTATTTCATTACCATATGAAGCAATATAATTATGAATAATAACTTTTTTTTTAAGAAATTTATGATTTAAAGGTATATCATCGTGTGATTTAAAACGAATACATCGACCTTCAATTTGTTCTTTAGCGGAACTATTCCAAACGGGATCAATTTGATGGAGATGTTGAATATGTTTAAAAGAAATACCTTCTTTAATGGAAGGAGAACCTAAAACAAGTCGTATAATTTCACCATCCATATTTTCTTTTAAATTTAAAATTGATTTAACTTCTTGTTTTTCTTTATCTTTTAATCTACCATCCCAAATAATAAAAGTTTTATATTTTTTAGAACCATTTTCAATATAATTATTCCAACCATTTGTTTTTAAATATTCAGCAATTAATTCTAAACAATATTGAATAAAATTAGAATAAACAACGTGTTTTCCTTTTTGATTATTAATAATTTCAAATAATAATTTTAATTTAGGAGCATATTCTTGTAAATTTTTAAAAATTTTATTTTTATGATATTTATCTAATAATGAAATTGATAGTTGTCTTTCATTTAAACAAAATTTATCTGAAATATCTTCATCATCATCTTGATGATTATCTTCATAATCTTTATTATCATCATTAGAACTATTTTTTTTATTTAAATAAATAGAATTAATTTGTTTTTGACTTAATAAAACTGTATGATTAATTGTTTCAACAGTTGGGAATTCACTTCTATCTTTAATTTTATAAAAACTAACTTTGCCTTTAATTTGATTTATAAGATAACCTAAATCTTTTTTATTAGGATTAGAATCGGGACTTAAATTTAAAACTAATTGAATAAATTGACCATAATTATCAAAAACAGGTGTTGCTGTTAATAAAAAAATTTTTGAAGTTTTATCTGCAAGTTTAGTAATTAAACGTAATAATAATGCATTAATAAAACTAGATTTTTTATTAATAGTTTTTTCTTTAAGAACTTTATCAAAATTATCTGGTTTAATTTTAGTAGTAATAAGATTATGAACTTCATCAATAATTAAAACTCTATTTTTAGTAATATCATTAATAGTTTTTTTATAATCAGATGATTCTAATAATTTGATACGAAGTCTTTCATAAGAAATAATATCATATTTTTCAGAAATATTTTTATTAAATCGTAGTCTAATTTTATCTTTTTCATTTGAAGAAATATTAGGATTAGTAAAATTTTTAAAATCTTCTTTTGATATATATCTATAATCTTCATTTAAAATACAAGTTTCAGAAATTAATTCATCAATAAAATTTGTTTTTAATCTTGCAGGTAAAATTACAAGAACTTTCATATTTTTATCAATTTTCATAATTGATTCAGCAATAGTAATAGATGTACATGTTTTACCAGTGCCAATACCATGAAATAATAACATTTTATCAATATTTTTATAATTATCAGTTACATATGATGATAAAAAAACTTGTTGTTTTAATAATTTACCAGTATCTTCTTTATAATCTTTTAAATTTTTATAAGATTTATAAATGGAAGTTCTATTCATATTCTATTTATAATTATGATTATTTTTAAATATAAAGAAATGATATTAAAAAATAATTATAAATGTTATTATTATCATATGATGGATTAATAAGAGATGAATTAAATATAAATAAAATAGAAGGTGCAGGTGCAATATATCAAAGAATAGTATCATTATTAGCATTAGCAAAAAAACATGGATTACAATTTATACATAAAAGGGTAAATATTGGACATAATGATACAAATATGGATTTTAAATTATATGATGATTTATGGGATGAATTTTTTAATTTTAAAAAATTAGAATTATCAGAAGATGAAAAAAAAATATATAAAGAAATAAAAGTTCCAATATTAACAGATGACATATTAAAACAAATATTACAAAATAAAAAAGTGAAATATATAATAAAAATAAAGAATCCATATTTAATAACATATAATAATCCAAATGAATATTATTCAATAATTCAAGATGAAATTATAGAAAGATATGATATAACGAATAAAAATAGAGCATTAATATATAATTTAGAAAAATTTAAAAATAAAATAAATATAGCAATTCATATTAGAGTTTTTAATGATTTAGATATATGTGGTGATAATATTGATTATTTAGATAATTATAATAAAGGAATTACAACAAGATTTTATTTAGATTGTAATTTTTATATTAAATTAATAAATAAATTAAAAAATAAATATAAAAAATCAGAAATACATATATTTTCACAGTCAAAGTATTTTGATAATAAATTTAAAGATTTAAAATTATTAGATTTTTTAACATTTCATTTAGATATGGATAATTTTAATACTTTTCATCATTTATGTAAAGCAGATGTATTAGTTTTAGGTTTAAGTTCATTTAGTCATTTAGCAGGATATTATAATAAAAATGAAGTAATATATTTATATTATGAATATCATTCAAAAGCATTAAATAAATGGATAGATGTTAATGAAATCCTTAATGAATAATTAAATAAATATAAAGAGATATAAATAATTTATATTTATAAATAATTATGACAAAAGTCAAATTACTTATATTTGGTTCAAAAGGATGGATAGGAGAACAATTTTTAAATTATATAAAAGAAACTGAACAAGATAATGTTGATTTTAGTTATTTAGAAACTAATATAAGAGCAGATAATGAAAGATTAGTACATGATATAATAATTGCACATAGTCCAACACATATTATTAGTTTTATTGGAAGAACTTATGGAGAGGGTTTTAATACAATAGATTATTTAGAACAACCTGGAAAATTAAAAGAAAATGTGAGAGATAATTTATATGCTCCATTAGTTCTTGCTAATGTATCAGCAAAATATAATATTCATTATACTTATTTAGGTACAGGATGTATATTTAGTCAAGAAGATCCAACAACTAAGAAATATTTGGAAAGTGATGATCCTGATTTTTTTGGTTCATCTTATTCAACTGTAAAAGGTTTTACAGATAGATTAATTAGATTTTATCCAAAAACACTAAACTTAAGAATTAGAATGCCAATAGTAGATTATCATCATCCGCGAAATTTTATAACAAAAATAACAAGTTATGATAAAGTATGTTCTATACCAAATAGTATGACAGTATTAACAGATTTTTATCCAATTATTATTGATATGATAAAGAAAAATGAAACAGGAACATTAAATTTAGTAAATCCTGATTTAATAAGTCATAATGAAATTTTAGAAATGTATAAAGAGATAGTAGACCCATCATTTACATGGACAAATTTTACAATAGAAGAACAAGATAATATTTTAAAATCAAAAAGAAGTAATAATTATTTAAATACAGATAAATTGGAACGATTATATCCAAATATACCAAAAATAAAAGATTCAATTAGAATATGTTTAAATAAACTAAAATTAAATGAGCAAGGGAAGCAAGAGTAATCTTAAACTAGGATGAATAATTTCACCATTTTTAAGATTAATAGCAGATTGTAATTCTTCATTTATTTTTTCTTCTGCCAATGAAATAACATATGGATAAATAACATTTGATAAATTAATAGATGCTTTATTAGGAACACAACTAGGAATATTAGGAACACAATAAATATATGTATTATTATATTTAATTAAAGGATTAGTAACAGTAGTAGGTTTAGATTTTTCAGTCATACCTCCTTGATCAATAGCAACATCCATAAAAAGAGAATCTTTAGGCATTAATATTAATAAATCATTAATAATAAGTTTTGTTGCTTTTTCACCATTATTATAAATAGAACCAATAACTATATTAGATTTCATTAATAATTTACTTAAATTTAAATAATTCATTTCAAAAATATTAAAACCATCTTTTTTAAATTCTTTTATTTTTTCAAAATCTTTATCAATTAAATTAATTGTTTTATAATTCATTTCTTTTGCTTTATATGCCGATGCTTTTCCAACATTACCTACACCAATAATTGTAATTTCATCAAAATCTTCACTTTTATTATTTGTAAAAGAAAATCTAAATTTATTTGCTTCTAAAACTGCTTGTTCTCCAGCAATTTTTGACATTTGAGCTAGAATTGGAAATTTACCATCATTAGTTCTTAAAGTTTCATATGCAATACATGTTGTTTTATTTTCAATCATTTTTTTTAATAATTCAGAAGAACTAGCAAAATGAAAAAAAGTAAAAATAGTATGTTTATCAGTAATTAAATCAAATTCGATTGGTTGTGGTTCTTTAACTTTAACAATTAATGTTGATTTATTATAAAGTTCTTGAATTGTATTACATATAATAGCACCTGCTTCAATATATTCATTATCACAAAAATTGGCACCAATACCTGCATTTGATTGAATATAAACTTGAATACCTAAATTAGTTAATTTATTTACATCAGAAGGAATTAAAGAAACTCTATATTCATTTGATTTAAGTTCTTTAGGAATTCCCACGATTAGCATATATGATAATAAATAAATATATAAAATTATTTTTAAATAATTATTTATTTTTTGCATATATAAGACCAACAATATTATTAGTATAATTTTTATGTCTAATAATATCACTTAATGTACCAATTGGTTTTAATAATGGATTTAAATCATTATATTCATACCATATATTATTTTCTTTTTTAATTAAAGAAATATAATGACCATTATAATTATTACCATAATGAATAATAATAGAATTTAAAATTAATCTAGAACTATTTTCTTTTAAAATTAATTTAGTTTTTGGTATGATTTTAGTGTTTAATTTTGTAGACCCAATATTTCTAGAAATTCGAATAATAAGAAATGGTGCTTTAATTATTTCTGTCTTTTTAACATAAGTATAATGTTTAATACCATTTTTATCAATATATTGATTTTGTGCATCTAAATTATATATTGTTTCATAAGAAGGATAAATATCATTTATATTTACTACATCATTTAAAAGAAAATCAATAGGAATCATATTAATAAAATCAGTATTATAAGGAGGATTATTTGCATCAATAATTTTAGTAGTATTTCTAATATTAAATATAATTTTTAAAAATTCCAATAATTCAAATATATCAAGTTGTGTAGTTGTCCAATTATCATTAGAACTAATTATTTTAAGTTTAGGTTTAATTTTTTTTAATAATCTATAATAATTATCCAAATAAATTCTAATTAAAGAACAACTATTAATATGTTCATTACTTATTCCAGATATTGTATTATAAATTGATATTAATTGTTTTCTTATCATTTCTCCAATTTCTTTTAATTTACGATTTCCAAAATCATTAATAGGTGCATTTAAAAATTCTTTTTCAATAAAAGAAGATTTTATATGAAATAATGCCATAAATAAACTATCCATATAACAACTATTATTTTCCCAATTTAAATATTTAGTTCTTAATAAATATTTAATATATTTTTGACTTAATATTTTTTTACCAATAATACCATATTTAGAAACACAACGATTAGTTTCAGGATTTAATATTTTATTAGAACTACAACTTTTCATTTCTTTTTTTTCTTGATATTTATCATTACTTTTATTAATAATCATTTTTATTTTTTCTAAATTTTTAGCAGTTTTACCATTAATTAAAATACATCTTTTAGTAGTAGGATTATATATTTTACCTTTTGGACAATCTTTCATACTTACTTATAAAAAATGATTATTATTATTATTATCTGATAATAATAATAATTAATGGTTTTTTATAAATTATGTGATTGGGTAGATGAAAATAAATTAGATAATTGTGGATTATCAGATAATCCATTAGCAGAAGATTATTTAAAATCAAGACCTGAAAAAATAATATGGAGTGTATTTTCAAAAATAGTTAAAGATGATAAATTTTTATTAGAAAATTTTGATAAAATATCTTGGCATGGTTTGTCAATTAATCCATATCAAGTTAAATTATTAAAAAAACATGAAAATAAAATAAATTGGTATTATTTATCATTAAATCCAAATGAATCTGTAATAACAATTATGGAAAAAAATTTAGAAAAAGTATCATGGCAAAATATAGCATATAATAAAAATCCAAAAATAATTAAATTTCTTTTTGAACATCCTGAATATATATATAAATTTACTTGGAGTTATTTAAGTGCAAATAATACAGATATTGCAGTAGAACATTTATTAAAAAATCAAGATAAAATAGATTGGAATGAATTATGTATAAATAATAATGATAAAATAGCAGATATATTATTAAAAAATATAGATAAAATAAATTGGTATTCATTATCAAGAAATAATAATCCAAAAATAATTAATTTTATTATGAATAATCCAAATAAAATAATATGGTCTAATTTATGTACTATAGATAATGATGAAATAGCTAAATTTTTAATTAAAAATAGTTCAAAAATAAATTGGTATTTTATTTCAAAAAATCCAAATAATATTATATGTAATTTTCTTCTGAAAAATTTAGATAAAATTGATTTATGTAATTTATGTAGAAATATAAATCCTATTATTATAAATTATTTATCAATAAATAAAAATATAATTTTAAATATGAATTGGTGTCAATTATCAAGTAATCCAAAGATATTTAAATTAGATTATAAAAAAATTAAAAATAATTTTGAACCATTAGCAGAAGAAATAATAAAAGAAGTTATGCATCCTAAAAGAATAAATAAATATTTATTAAAAAATGGTTATGATTATTTAGAAGAAATGTTTGGTTACTAATAAGAATGTTTTAATATTTTCTTTTCTTTAAATTCTTTTCTAATTTTATTATCTAATGAAAATTTTAGGTTTTTAGTTTTATTTTTTTTAATTAATAAATTCATAAATTTCTTAAAAGGTTTTTTGTAAGGGGTTGCCGGACATTCAGGTGTCATTAAATCTAATTTTTTTGTATAATTACTACAATTTTTAATTATAGGTATAATATCAAGAGATTCATATATATCTTCAATTTTAATAAAATCAAATCTAGAAGTATATAAATTATTTACAATACCAAATTTATTTTTTAAAATATTTAAATTATTTGTAGAAGGAACAATACCTAAATAAAATGGGGTTAATGTTGAAACAAGATCTGCTAATTTATGATCAAAATAAAGTAATGTTTTATTACTAATATCAAGAAATGCTTTATAATAATTTTTTAAAATAAGTATTTCATTATTAGATAAAACATCTTCAATTACTTTTGGATTACGAATAGTTTTAGGAAATATTAATGAACATTTAGAATCAGATAAAGTAGGGTTATATTTGAAATCAGTATAAATACGATTAATACCAATATTAGTTATAAAAGGAACTAAAATATATAAATTAAATTTAGTTAGGTTTTTATTATATATATTACTAATTTCATTTCCCATTTGTTGTCCAGAATAAATACAATCATCAATCATAATAAGAATATCATCATCATTAATTAAATTAGTAAAGAATTTAATTGGATTAAATAATTCTACTTTTATTTTATCATTAGTAATATATTTAATAAATTCAACAAAATATGTATATATCCAATAATTAGATTTTGTAATTTCAAATGTAGTTCCAGTTACACCATTAATATATACAAAAATAGGTCTAATATTTTTAGAATTATTTTTTTTATTAATAATATAAACTAATAAATCATAAATACATATATTAATTTCTTTTAAAAAAGTTTCAAAAGAAATGTGTTGTGTATTTTTAATTATTTTATTACAAATATTTTTAACAATATCATCTGATGCATTAATAAATTTTTCAACAGCATTCTTATCTAAACTATGATCAAGAGGATATAATTTAAAATTATCTTTTAATAAATCACTTAATTTAAAGTTTTTAGGTTTTCCAAAAAAATTTTCAACTATTTTTTTATTATCATTCAATAAATTATTTTCAGGTTGTTTATTAGTATTCATTATATTATTCATTTGTTGTATTAAATAACTTAATTCATTTAAATTATCATCTGACATATGATAAATAAAATAATATTTATTAGTATGTTTAATTAAATGAATAACATCTAAATTATTATATATTTTTTCTTTATCATAGTTACTTAAATTATAAAAATCTGAATCCTTAATCATTCTCATATTATTTTTATTTGCAATAATACCAGAATAAATAGGAATTAATAATGTTTTTTCATTTGTTAAATTATGTTGAAAATAAATCATATATGTTTTTTTATTTTCAGAATTAGTTTTATTAATTCCATAATAATAATTTAAAAGTTTTATTTCAGAATCTGTTAGAATTTTTTTAATATTATATATAATTTGTTTTTTATATGCAAATAATAATTTAGAAGTTTGATAATTAAAAGTTTGATTAAAAATATTAGTAATATTATGAATTGCATTATTTGAAATATAAGGTACTAATATAAATATATCAATAGATTTTGTATATAAGAATTTTATTAAATTTTCTTGAATTATTGTTCTAAATTCATTACCTGTATAATAACAATCATCTACAAAAATAATAGTATCATTTGTATTAATAGATTGTATTACATTATTAGAATCAATTAATATAATATCAATTTTATTATTAGTGATACAATTAAACATACATTTAACAAATTTAATCATCCATACATTATTAGTATTTGTTTTATTAGAAAATAAATATATTTTATTTTCGTAATATCTATATTTTTTAATATATTCTTTAATAAAAATATATATATTAATTAATAAATTATTTAAAAAATTATTTATTGAAATAACTTCAGTATTTTTAATGATTTTTTCTAATATCTTTTTAATTCTATCATCTGATTTATAAATAAATTTTTTAATATTATTATTATCTAATATATAATTATTAATTGAAAAAGATTTAATTATATGTTCAAATATACTATTAATACCACTTTTATGTATTTTACCAAATTCTAATTCTATTTTTTTAATTATTGATTCAAGTTCACTTTTACTAATTTTAATATTATCTTTTTTAAGTTTAGTTTCTTTAAGTTTAGTTTCTTTAAGTTTAGTTTCTTTAGTTTTATTTAATAAATTCATTAAAATTTTTTTACCAATAGCACCTGATTTATTAACACATCTATTTGTATCAGGATTTAAAATTTTATCATCAGGACATTTATTAGGTTTTTTTAATTCAATAGTTTTATCATCATTTTTAATTAATAAATTTTTTAATATTTTTTTACCAATAGCACCTGATTTTAAAACACAATTATTTGTTTCAGGATTTAATATTTTATCAGGAGGACATTCTTTAATTTTAGTAAAAATTTTATTCATCTTACTATAAATAATTTAATAAAAATAATTAATTATAATGATTTGTTTTTTTTATTATATTTTTTATTTTTTTTTAATGATAAAGATGTATTTCTAATATTTTTATTAAGTTCTTTTATAGTTAATATAAAAGATTTAAATGTTTTTTTATAAGGTGGTGCAGGACATTTTGGACTCATTAAATTAATATTATCAATATAATAAGAACAATTTTTAATTAAAGGTATTATATCAATAGTTGGATTAATAGTTAGATTAGTATTTGGATTTTTATTAATAAGTATAGTAGAATATTTTAATTTACTTAAAATATTAAAATTTTCTTCTGATGGAACAACACCAATATAAAATGGAGTTATAGTAGAAACAATATCTGCTAATTTATGATCAAAATATATTAATGATAATTTAGGAATATCAGATAAATCAGTTAAATAAAAATTACCATAATATTTTATAAATATATTAATTTCTTCTTTAGATAAAACATTAGAAAGTATTAATGGTTTATATGTATATTTTGAAAAAATTAAATTAGATTTTTTTAAAAAGAAATTATCTTTAAATGCAGTTAATATTTTATTGTGTCCTATAGAAGATATAAAAGGAACTAATAAAAAGATATTTAATTTTTTAAAAGTTTTAATTAAAATATTATTAACAGTTATACTCATTTGTTCTCCAGAATAAATACAATCATCAATTAATATTATTAAATCATTATTATAAACAGAAACATCATCAAGAGAAGAAATTAATTTAACTAGTATTTTATTATTAGTTAAGTAAATAATAAATTGATTAATATATTTATATAACCAATAATTAGATTTTTCTAATATATTATTTAAACGTTTATGATGAGTTAAATATATAAAAATAGGTCTATCTTTTATTAATAAATTGTTGTCTATATAAAAATTTAATAGTTCATATATAATTTTATTAATAATTAAAATAAATTTTTCAAAAGAAATATGTTCAGTTTTTTTAATGATTTTTTTACAAATATTTTTAAAATCAGGTGCAGATTTATTTATAAACTTTTGAATAGCATTTTCATCAAAACTATGATCTAATGGAAATAAATTAAAAGTTTTTTTAAATAAAGTGTTAAAAATATTTTTATCAGGTTTTCCAAAAGTTTTTTCAATAACAGATTTTTCTGTTATATAATCAGTTTTGTTTTTAGTATTTCCTAAAATTATATTATTATTTTTTAATTTAGGATTTTCAAGTTGATTTAATTTTTTATACATATCATATTCACAGTCATTTTTAATTATTCCATTACATAAATAAGAATTACAATTATTTATAATTGGTATTATTTCAAAAGTATAAAATATCTTTTTTTTTATAAATGAAAATTCAATATTAAAAAAATTTGAATCTTTTATTAATTTTGCATTATTTGTATTTGCTATTATTCCACTATAAATCGGTTTAATTATTAAATTTTCATTTTCAATTGAATGTTGAAAATAAATCATAAATTTATTACCAAATGTAAAATCTTTTCTATCTCCGTAAAATAAATTTAATAATTTAATACCTCTAACATCAATTATTGTATTTATTTCATTTATAATTACATGTTCACTAAAAATAATATTTCCATTAACTGGTTTTACATATTTATCATATATATTAATTATAGAAGTTATTGCATTATTAGATATATAAGGAATCATAAAATAAAAAATTATATCATTTCTATTTTTAATTTGATGCCAATTATTTTCATTAAAAGTTTCTTTAAAATTATTATCATTATAATAACAATCGTCTATAAATAATAATATATCATTATTTTTAAGTGTATCTAAAATATTATATTCTTTATTTGATATTTTAACTTTAAGTTTTTCATTAGTTATAAATTTAATCATAAAAATAACATAATTTATTATCCAACTATTTTTATCATTTAAATTTAATGTACATATACATATTGTTCTATTATCATCATTATAATCAATATATTTATTAATAAAACTATAAATATTTAAATTTAATTTTTCTAAAAAAGTATTTAAAGAAACGTATATAGTATTATCTAAAATAATTTTTAAATATTCTTGTATAGATTTATCTGATTTATCAATAAATGTTTTAAAATTATTTTTAATTAAATCATGATCTTCATAAAAACAACTATTTAATAGTTTATTTAATGTATTAATTCCTCCTAAATATGGTTTGTCAAATTTATTTTCACATTTTGATTTATAAATATGAATTAATTCATTATCAAATTTATCTTTAAGGTCTTTAGATTTCTTATCTTTAAGGTCTTTAGATTTCGTATCTTTAAGGTCTTTAGATTTCTTATCTTTAAGGTCTTTAGATTTCTCTTTAAGGTCTTTAGATTTCTTATCTTTAAGGTCTTTAGATTTTGTATCTTTAAGGTCTTTAGATTTCTTATCTTTAAGGTGTTTAGATTTCTCTTTAAGGTCTTTAGATTTCTTATCTTTAAGGTCTTTAGATTTCTCATCTTTAAGGTCTTTAGATTTCTTATCTTTAAGGTCTTTAGATTTCTTATCTTTAAGGTCTTTAGATTTCTTATCTTTAAGGTCTTTAGATTTCTTATCTTTAAGGTCTTTAGATTTCTCTTTAAGGTCTTTAGATAATAATAATAATTGTGATAAAATTTTTTTACCAATAGCACCTGTTTTTAAGACACATTTATTAGTATCAGGATTTAATATTTTATCAGGTGGACATTCAATTTGTTTAGGTGTAATAATTATAGAGTTAGCAATATTTGCTAAAATTTTTTTACCAATAGCACCTGATTTTAAAACACAATTGTTTGTTTCAGGATTTAATATTTTATCAGGAGGACATTCTTTAATTTTAGTAAAAACCTTATTCATTTACTATAAATAATTTAATAAAAATAAAAATAATAATAATAATTATAAGGATAATCCTTTTCTTTTTTTTTTTATAATTTTTAATAAAATCAGTAAATCCTTTTTTATAAGGTGGCCAAGGACATTTAGAACTTAACAAATCAATATTATTAGTATAATGACTACAGTTTTTAAATAAAGGTATTATTTTATATTTTGATAATTTATCTTTAGGAATTGTAATTTTACCATTATAATATTTATATATATCATAATTATCATTACAAGGAACAATACCCATATAAAACGCAATTATAGTAGAAACAATATCAGCAATTTTATGGTCAAAATAAATAAGATATTTATTATTAAAAGAAATAAAAAATAAATAAAACATTTGAATTTTATTTATTTCTTGAGGTGTTAAAACAGAATTAATTGATTTAATAATATACGTATTCTCAAAAAAATTTAAAGTACAATTATTAATATGTGAATTTTTAAATTGTTGTTTAATTTTATCCATACCTTTTTGAGATATATAAGGAACAACAATATAAAAATTTAATTTATTTTTTATATTATAACTGATATTATTAATAGTTGTACTCATTTGTAATCCAGTATAAATACAATCATCTATTAAAATAATATTAGCATTATCTTGTTGAATTTTATTTAAATTTGCAGTTAATATTATTTTAATAGAATTATTTGATTTAAATTTAATATAATTAGAGATATATAAATATAACCAATAATTTGATTTATTTTTAATATTAATTATTTTATTACCAATATAAATAAATAATACATTACTGTTTTTAATTTTTATAAATAATTCTTTAATAATTTTATTTATTCTAGTTAATAATTGTTCAAATGAAATATGATCAGTATTTATAATGATTTTTTCAGCAATCGACTTTACAGAAGGATCGCATTCTTTTAAAAATTTCTTAACAGCATCTTCATCAAAACTATGATCTAATGGATAATATTTAAATGTATTTTCTAATAAATCACTTAATGCTGGTTTATCTATAGGTTTATTTTTAGGTTTATCTATAAATTTATTTTTAGAATTATCAATAATTAAAGATGCTAATAATTTTTTACCAATAGCACCACTTTTTAAAACACATCTATTACTATTTGGGTTAAAAATTTTATCAGGAGGACAATCTTTAATAATGTCAGATTTTTTAATAATTAAAGATGCTAAAATTTTTTTACCAATAGCACCACTTTTTAAAACACATCTATTAGTATTTGGATTAAAAATTTTATTAGGAGGACATGTGTTTAATTTTTCCATCTTATAAATATAATAGAAATTTATGACTTTTTTTGATGTTAGTTTAGAAACAAATGACAATCTAGACTATTTATTAGAAAAAAATGAATTTAATATAAAATTAAAAGATAATAATTATTTCATAGATTTACGAAAAAAATTAACACCATTAAATAGATATGAATTTTTAGGAAGTACAGCAAATTGTATAGCAAGTTTAATAGAATATGATATACCAAATTATAAATGTTCAAGAATGTTTATTTATTATAATGAAAGATTAAATACAGAAAATTATAATTTAAATAATTCAATAAAAAATTTATTAAAATATGGTTTTTGTAGTTCAGATGATTATGAATATGATGCAAAAAAAATAAATAGCGAACCATCTAAAGAAATTTATGAAAAAGCAAATGAAATGAGATATAAATTTGAGATGATGAAATTAAAAAAAAATTTAAATAGTATTTGTTCATCTTTAATAAATAATGAACCTATAATAATTTCAATAAAAATATATGATAATTTTGAAATAAATAGTTCATTAATAAATATTCCTGAAATTTCAGATAAAGAACAAGGCGGGATAACTATTATAATATGTGGTTTTAATATTTCAAAACAAGTATTTATAATTCAATTATTAAATAGATATTATGAAATACCTTTTTTATATATATTATCATCAAATTATTCATCAATACCATATATATTTATGATGAGAACATTTATTAATTTTAATAAAGAATTATTAGAAGAAAAGGAAGAAAAATTAGAAGATGTGGAAAAAATAGAAAATAATTATATAAATTTAAAATCAAAATTTCCGAATGTATATGATCAAGGAAAAATAGGAAGTTGTACAGCAATTGCATTATGTTCAATATATGAATATGATACAACTAATTTTATAGGTTCAAAATTATTTTTATATTATAATGAAAGATTACTTATAAATCAAACAGAAAATGACAGTGGTGCTTATATTAAAGATGGTATTGAATGTTTAAAAACTTATGGAATATGTGAAGAAAAATATTGGAAATATACAATAGATAATTTATTTAAAGAACCTTCAAAAGAAGCATATAATAATGCAAAAAATAATTATTTAATAGAGGGAATAAATATTCCAAATGAATTAGAAATAATAAAATATTGGTTAAATAAGAATGAACCAATAGCATTATCAATTGCAATATATAGTAATTTTATGAATTTTTCGTCAGCAAGAACAGGAAAAATAGGTATTCCAAGAGAAAATGATAAATTTATAGGAGGTCATGCAATAGTATTATGTGGATATGATGAAAATAAAAAAGAATTTATTTTAAGAAATTCATGGGGTATTTATTGGGGTGATAATGGTTATTTTTATTTACCATATGACTATATAACAAATAAAGATTTATGTAATGATTTATGGATTATTAGAAAGATTAGTAGAAGACTTTAATAAATCTTCAATATTTTTAAGTCTAATATTTAATTCTTTAATACCTTCAACTAATAAACCACTAAGATTACCATAAGAAATATTATAAAAATCATTATTTAAATTAACAACTTCAGGTAAAACTTTTAAAACTTCCTGTGCAACTAATCCACTTTCATTTTTGCCAGTATCTTTACGAGTATATGTATAACCATTAATTTTATTAATTTTATTAATAGGGTCTTTTATAAGTGTTAAATTATCTTTAATTCTAATATCAGAAACATTACCAATTGTACCAAATGCAAAAACATTACTTTGAACAAATAAATTACTAGAAAAAAAAGCATTTCCTTCAACATTTAATAAATATCCATTTCTAGTATTATTACTACCAATACAAACATTAATTATTTCATTGGGTGTTGGTTGATCATTAGCAATACAAGTAATAAAAGGTGTATTATTAATAGAAGATAAATTAACATTACCATAAACATTAAACATGGCAGAAGAATTTAAATTATTATCATTAAAAATATTATCCCAATTATTAATATTATAAATAGAATTTTGAGTTAAAAAGCGATAAGGATAACCAAATGAAATTTTATTAGTAGAATTAGTGGGTAAATTAACAGATTTTAAGTCAAAAATGATATTATTAGAATTACCAAAAATTAATAAATTTTTATTATTAATATGTTTATAAATTGAATTATTAATATTATTAATAAAATTTAAATTATTATTATTCATATTAATAGAATAAGATGCATTCAAATTTGCAAAATTAATAAATGGAAAATTGTTATTACTATAACCAATAATATTAATAGAAGGATTAGTATTATTATGAAAACTTAAAATACCTAATCCGGTATTATTATTAGAATTTTGATTAATATTTAAAATATAATTAGAAGTAATATTAGAATTATAATCACCAGAACCAATAATCATTCTTAATCGTGAATTAAAAATATTTGATGTAATTAATAAATTACTAGATGATAAAACATTAAAATTAATATTAGAACTATTAATAGTAGGAATATTTACAAAAGGGATAGATAAATTTGAAACATTTAAATTGTTAATAAAAGCATTTTGTGCATTTAAAAACCCAATAATATTTGAATTAATAAAACTTTTATTAATATTAGAAATATTACAATAACTAAAATTAATATTTTTTCTATCTGGAATGCTTGAAATATTTAAACATTCAAGATTATTAAGTCTTGCTTTTTTATTAATATATAAATAATAATCTTTAGAAGGTGATAAATCACCTAAACTTAAACGACCATCACTTGATAAAGATGTAGAAAAATTTTGATTAGATGAAACATAAATAATATCAGAAGGGGGTTGATAAACAAAAGTCAAAGAATCAATAAAATTATTAAGTTCATAAATTCCTTTTTCGATATATAATCGTTCTTTTAATTTAATAGTAATAGTATCATTATATAAAGAACCATTATAAATAGTAATAATATCTTCTTTTAATAAGAAATTATTAAGATTATATGGAGAAAAAGTTAAAGGTTTTTTAACATAATTAGTAAATTCAATTTGATAAGTAGTTGGATTAATAAAAGAAGCAATAGGATTTATACGATTAGCAGAATTACCAATTTCATTTAAATCGACTGTTAAAAATCGAGGATATCTAATAAAAAATTCAATTCTATATAAAACATTATTAATTCGTAAATCTTCAAAATCATTATATTTAAGAGATGCATATGAAACAATATTACTAATACCATAATTAATAATATAATCATTATTTAAAGTATTAATAACAGAAATTCTTCTTATTTCTGGTAATGGTGGATTAATAGAAGAAGGTATAATATTAATTTGAGAAGTAAAATTTAAAAAGAAGTTATTTTTAATATTTGGAATATAATCAATAATATCATCAATATCATTATAAATAGGTAATAAATTACTAGTTGCAATATATTGAAGAGTAATAATATTATTGGTTTTATAATTTAAATTACTATTATAATAAAGTTCAAAATTTAATATAGGTGGATTTATAACATTTCTAATATCATCTTTAATAACTAAATCAATAAAATTAGTTGGATTAACAGTACCAATACCAATATAACCGCGATTATTAATAGTAAAATTATCATTAGATGACAGATAATTAAAAATGATAGGTATATTTGATGTATTAGGAAATTGAATATCAATAGGATTATTTAAATTAGATAAACCAATATTAATAAAACCATTAGAATTAATAGAAAAAACCTTATCTTTATTAGAAGATAATAAATTAGAATTATAAATTTCAATAATATTAGAATTTACAAATAAACGATTAATAGTAAAAGAAGGTTTATTATAAACAATATCATTATTAATAGCAAAAGAACCTTTAGCGACATTATCAATAATATCAAGTGTATTATAACGAACATTATCAATAATAACAGGAAGATTATTAGCGGTTGATTTAATAAAATTAACAGAAATAGTATTATTAGAATTAAAAATTAAATTTTCATTAAATCTAATATTACTATTAGTGATAGTTATTTTATTACTATTATTAATATTTAATTGAATACTATTAGAATTTATATTTAATAAATTAGAATTTCTATTATTATTAATAATAAAAGAATTAGAAGTATTAGTTAAATTAATTATTAAATTAGAGTTAATAGTTGTAATATTATTTGATGTATTAAAAATATTTTTAATATAAAAATCTGTATTATAAATTGTTTTGATATTATTAATATTAAATAAATTTGTTAAATTTTTATTAATACTAATAGTAGAATTTGATAGACCAAAAAAATAATCATTTTTAAAATTAATCATAGCATTAGGATGACTATCAAAATTAGTATTAAGAAATATAATATTAGAATTTACATAAGAATTAAAATTTAATCTATTATCAGTAATTTGTTCATTCGGAAAATTACCAACATAAATAGACATTATTTATAATTATCTATTATCTTTATTAATATTATAATATTTATATAATGCTTTTTTAATTATTAGAAAAGTATATAAGGATTATTTATTTATAATAAATAACGTGAATAAAATGGGATATTAAAAATTTAATTATTTTTTTAAATTATAGCGGAAGGTTGCCCGAGTGGTCTAAGGGGAATGACTTAAGATCATTTGTACGTAAGTACGCGTGGGTTCGAACCCCACACCTTCTACAGTTTATGTAAATTCCGCTATAATTATTTTATAAATGAACTAATAGAAAAACAGAAAATGGAATATTTGGAAAATGAGATAATAAATGTTGAATTTACATCTGAAACTATTACAATAACATATGATAATAATGAAATAGAAATAATTCAAAAAAATATGGATGGATATAAGAAGTTATATGATGCATGGTTAAAGGAACAACCAATGTTTATATCAGATATATATAAAAGTCAAATGAGAGATTTAACATTTGCAAAAACAAATTCAACATTTACAGAAACAATGAATAATTATTTATCAGAAGGAAATAGAGAAGAAGCAATTAAATTTATAACTTATATGCGTAAAAGAGATTTAAGATTTGAAAAATCAAAATGGGTAAAAGTAAATTAAAAATTGTTTATATATAAAGAATTTAAAATAAATAATAAATAAATGATAATAGGAGGTATATTAATAACAATTGCTTTAATTACATATTATATATATTATCCTAAATTTCCACCAAAGGGTAGTGTTGGTTATTATAAATATAAATGGAATGAATTAAAAAATAGATTATTAACATAATATAAGGATTAAAAAATAAATAAAAATAATGAAATCATATTTAATTATTTGTTTAGGATTATTATTAATAAATCCAATTATAAGTATATATGATAAATATATAAATAGTGATACATCATTATTACCATTAAGAATGAATGAACAACCATTTTATACATCAAAATATTTATATTCGAGTCATTATATAAAATTAAAAAATTATAATAATTCAACTTCAATTATTTTTTCATAATAGAATAACAAAAAATTATATTATTATAGATAGAATGAATACTACTACATCTAAAATAGAAGATTTTATAAAAAAATTTATATTAAATGATGAATATGAATTAGAATTAAGATATACAGATAAAATATCAGAAAAAACATTTGATAAAATATTAAATTTATTTAATAAAAAAAAACAATTAACTGAAATAAAAACAAAAACATTAGATATTAGTTTTACTAGTAATAAAATTAATTATCGTATTACTATAGATGATTCATATTTAAATGAATATGAAAAAAAAAATAAATTAACACCTGAAATGATTAAAGAGATATTAGTTAAACAAACTATTAAAGGTATTAAACCTATTGATATCAAAGAATTAAATTTAAGAATTAATATGAAAGAAGAACAACAAATCAGTGATAATAATTTAATTAAAAAATTATTATCATCATTATCTAAATCAAATAAATCATATCGTTATAAAACAAGATATTCATTTATATCAAATAATGGTTTATTTAGATATGATTTTACAGCAGTAAATAAATATAGAAATGCAAATCCAATTGAAGAAAAATCAAATAAAAGTTTTTCAATATCAGATATATTAAAAGATGAAATTGATTATGAATTAGAAATTGAAATAATTGATAGAAAAAAAATAAATAATACGGGTAAAATTGCAATTGATTTTTTAAATGAAGGTACAGAATTATATAGAATAGTTACTGATATTATTGAACAAAAATCAAGAAAAACTTCTTCTATTTCTTCAAAAACTTCTTCTGAAAATTTAAGTAGTTTATCTGATCAATCATTAGATTCTGAATCAATATCTGATATTAAATGGGTATTACCAAATAGAATAGGTTATGGCGAAAATGTTTTTAAAAATTTTAGACCCGAAAATTATCAACCTACATCTAAATTATCATGTGTATGTAATGGTAATATATGTGATGTTTCTACAAATTCTGTAAATTTATATCCTCAACAAAGATTAATTAAAGATTATATTCAATATGATAGTCCTTATAGAGGTGCTCTTTTATATCATGAATTAGGTTCAGGTAAATCAGGTGCATCAATAGCAGCCGCAGAAGGATATATAAATAAAAAGAAAATGTTTGTATTATCACCAGCATCTTTAGCAGTAAATTATGAAATGGAAATTCTTAAAATAAGTTCAATAGGATTAAATCTTAAAAAAGATTGGAAATTAATTCAAATAAATAAATCAGATGCAACAGTTACAGAATTATTATTAAAAAAATATGCTATAAATGCTAAAGAAATAATTAAAAAAGATGGTTTAGTTTGGATACCATTATATGATGATGATATACCAAACGCAATAATTATTAAAACAATAGCAAATGACACCGATAAACCATTAATAGATACAATGATATCACATATAATAAGAAATAGATATACATTTATAAGTTATAATGGTTTAAATCAAAAATTAATAGATAGTAAATTAGGAGGAAAAACTACAAATAGATTTAATAATTCATTTGTAATAATTGATGAAGTTCATAATTTTGCATCAAGAATAGTAAATGGAAGTAAATTAGCACGAGAAGTTTTTAGAAAATTAATGGATGCAGAGGATTGTAAAATTATTTTATTATCAGGAACACCAATAATTAATAATCCTTATGAAATTGCAACAATTATAAATTTAATAAGAGGTACTATGACTGTTTATGAATTTTCTTTAAAAGATATGTCAGAAGATGAAATTAAGAAAAGATTAATTACATCAAATTTAATAACATTAATAGATGAATATTATATTGATTATGAAAAAAATAATTTATTAATATCTTTATTACCTAAAAATTATAGAAAAACAGAAAATGAATCAATTATGATTCAAAAACAAAAATGGTTAATAGATGAAAAACAAATTATAAATGATATAATAACTGTTCTTGAATTGGATAATAAAACACCTAATAAACATCAATTAAGTGCATTACCATCATCAATAGAAGAATTTAATAATTTCTTTTTAGATATGACATATGATGAAGAACCTAAAATTAAAAATCAAGATTTATTTATGAGACGTATATTAGGAACAATTAGTTATTATAGTATAAGTGGAAGTGATTTATTTCCAAGAAGAAATCCCGATAAATTACAAATATTAAATATGACAGATAATCAATTTAAAAAATATTCTGAAGCACGTGATATTGAAAGAAAAATGGAAATGAAAAAAGGGAATGCTTTAGATAATAAAACATCTGTTTATCGTGCATTTAGTCGTATGGTATGTAATTTTAGTTTTCCTGAAAATATTGATAGAGTTTATCCAAATGATATTAAAAAAGAATTAAAAAAAGAAATAGATGAAGAAGAAGAAGAAATAAGAGAAAAACGATTAGGAATAAAAGATAATACAACTATTGATTTATATGAAACAAAATTAAATGAAGCAATAAATGAACTTAAAGATGGTAATTATTTAACATTTGATATAGTAAAAAAACAATTAAGTCCTAAATTTGCTCAAATGTATATAGATATAAAAGAATCACCTGGTTCTGTATTAGTTTATTCACAATTTAGAACAGTAGAAGGATTAGGTTTATTTAGTGAATTTTTAAATAAAAATGGTTTTATTGAAGTAGATTTTAAAAAAGTAGGTGGACAATATTATTTAACAAACCCTATGATATTTAATCGAATATATGATAATAAACGTTATATGATTTTTAGTTCTGATAAAGAAAAAACAAGATATTTAATGAATCTTTTCAATGGTGATTTTGAAAATTTACCACCAAAAATTATTGAAGCATTACCAAGAGATAAAAATCAATTATATGGTAAATTAGTAAAAGTTTTTTGTATTACTGCTAGTGGTGCTGAAGGTTTATCTCTTAAAAATGTTAGAAGAGTTTTAATAGCGGAACCTTATTGGAATAATATTAGAACTGATCAAGTTATTGGACGTGCTATTCGTTCTTGTTCTCATGAAAAATTACCATATGAAGATAGAGAAGTAACTGTTTATAGATATATAATGACAATAACAAAAAAACAATTAAGTAAAAATTTTACATTAGAATCATTAGATAAAGGAATATCAACTGATGAACATATATCATTAATGGCATCAAAAAAGATGAATTTAGTTAATCAATTTCTTCAAATGTTAAAAGCAAGTTCATTTGATTGTATTATAAATTCTCATCAAAATAAACCATTAAAAAATGGTTATAAATGTTATAATTGGGCATTAGGTGTAAATAATAATGATTTATCATATACATATAATATTAAAGATGATTACAAAATAATGAAACATAAAGCAACACAAATATTAAAGAAAAATAGAGGAAAGGTTTTAATTAAAAATGGAAAAAAATATGTAGAAATGAATGGTAAGATATATAATTATTATAGTTATGTAAATGCAGGTATATTAATACCAGAAGAAATATAAAGTTATATTTATGATATATAATTATAGATATTTTAAAAAATAAAATGAATAATATTTGTATATTTAGAAATATAAATGAGTGTAAATGTTGTTTTTTTAAAACTAAAAATAAATATTGTAGTATTCATATAAATAATAAAAATATAATTTATGAAATTATAAATGAAGCAATTGGTGTTAAACAAATAAAAACTTCAAATGAAATATATGAAATATTTAGATATATATATAATAATCCAACTATTTATGTTAAAGAACTAATTTTTAAAAAAATATTAAAAACTTTATTTATAAAACAATGGACATTAAGACGTAAATATTATTATTTACATAATTTTAAAAATAATGATAATTATTATAATTATGATTCATTTATTAATAAAATATTTAAGTTAAATTTAAATACTTATAATTTTGAAATAAAAAATAATAATAAATATTTATCTATTATTAAATCTTTTTTTAAATTAATTATAATTAAAAAACATATATATAATTCTAATTTAATTTATATAAATGAAACAGATCCTTTTACATTTGATAATTTAAATGAAATACCAAATAAACATAAATTTATATTTAATGAAAATAATAATAATTATTGTTTTAGAGCATTAGAATTTAAATATTTTTTAATAACTAATGGTAATTGGAATCCATATACAAAAAAAGAATTAAATTTAAATATAATATCAAATCTTAATAAATTTATTGAATATTTTAAATTACAAAAAAATTATCATAATAATTGGAATACATTATTACAAGCATTTACTGATGTATCTATTATAATTGAAAAAATAGGATTTTATACAAATACTCAATGGTTTATTACATTAACAAATAAACAAATAAGAAATGTAATTAGATTATTTCATGTTATATCTGCAAAAAATAATCAAAATTTATTAAATGATTATTTTAAAGATTTAATAATAATTAATGATGAAGATACAAATGATAATAAAATATATTATTATTTTGCTAAAGAAATAATTAGATTATTTGAAAATGGAAATTCTAATTTTCTTTTATGTTGTAATTTTATGAAAGCAATAGGTGTATATAGTAATGATTTTTTTAATAGTTTACCAGAATGGTTATCTGATATAGAAAGTCCAATAATAATAAATAATTATTATTCAAGAGATTTAGTATATTTAATTAATATCATAGAAAGTTAGAAATATGAAAGAACTTCAAGATAATGAATTAAAAAAAAAGGATTTTTATTATACATTAAAATTAAGAACTGCTTTAATTGGTTTATTATCTTTTTTGATTTTATCTAGTATGACTGCTTATAAAGTTTTAAATGTTATTATGTCATCTATGATTAATAATTTCGAAATTTTTGAAATTATTAATGAAAAAAAAGAACCAACTTTTTTTGCCAGACTAATTATGAGTATTATTACTGGTATTTTATTATTTATTTTCTAGCACCTCGCCCATTTTTCTTTTTCTCTACAACAACTGTTTCTTGAACATTTTGTTCTAGACCTTTATCTTCTACATATTCCTCATTATCACTATTTTGAATAACTGAATCCTCTTCATTATTTAAATTTTCATTAACATCATCATCTTCTTCATCATCAACTTTTTCTTCAACTTTTTCTGTATCACTATCATCAATAAATGTTACATCATTACTAATTGATCTCTGGAATTTACCAGTAACTACTTTCCATGTACATCCAAATCTACCACCAGCAAACCAAATACTATTTAATTCAACAATTAGTTGTGCTTTACCACCCTTAAGTTTAACTAGAATATCATTGAGATCAATAATCTCTCCATTCATATTATAACTATGGAAACTGAATCTATCATTTTCATTATCATAAGGGAGTTTGAAACGAATTGTAGGGGGATATTTACCAACAGGTTTTCCTGTTTGTTTATCCTTATCAACTTTAATGATTGGTGAAAACATCTTTGTAACAATGATTTTTTGACCATCATAATCATCTTTAAACCATGGTTCTCTATTTTCGAACGCATCATCGATGATTTTCGCTTCAATTTCTTTAAGTTTTGTTAAAAATGCTTCAACTTTAGGATTAGTATCATGACCTTTAAATGATAGAGTTAAATCAAATTTCTTTTCTTTTTTCTCTGTTTTCTTAGGATCGACTTTTGCATTTTTATCTTCAAAACCACCTTCATTAACTCCATATGGAAGATACATAACAGGAGTTTGAATACGAAGTTTTCCAGTAGCATAATTAATATAAACTGATTTAGCACCTGATGTTAAAATTTTAACTTCTGAGTATTTAAAATTAGCAGTATTAATATTCTTAGGAAGAATAGGTGTAGACATTTGGTTTGATATAATAATATAAAATTATCTTTAAATAAAATAATCATTTTTTATTTTGATTTAAAGAAGATAAAATTAGAATTAATCTAAAGCATATTAATAAAAAATGATTCTTTATTTAAAAAGAATTATTATTAATTTTAATAATGAATACTAATTCTTATATTAATAATAAACATCAAGTAAGAAATAAATTAATTTCTATGTTTCAAAATGATTTAAATTTATCTGAAATTGAAGCAAAAGACCTTGAAATAGGTATATTTAATGCATCAATTGATTATGCTAATTCTCTTAAAATTCCTCCTTCATGGTCTTGTGATTTATTTGCTGAAACTTATTTAAATATTGCTATGAGTAATTATGCAAATTTAGATAAAAATAGTTATATTAAAAATGAACATTTATTAGATAGATTAAAAAATAGAGAATTTTTACCTCATAAATTACCTTATATGAGTTCTGATGAAGTTTTTCCTGAAGTTTGGAAAGATTTAATGGAAAAACATCAGAAAAAAATTAAAGGTGCTTATGAAATTAAACAAGTTTCTATGACAGATGCCATTAAATGTGGTAAATGTAAAAATAATAAAATTACTTATTATGAATTACAAACAAGAAGTGGTGATGAGGCAATTACCCAGTATTTCAACTGCATTTGTTGTGGTCACAAGTGGAAATATTAAAAAAATGATTTCTTTATTTTTATTATTAAATTGACGTCATAATGAATTCTACTGAGTTTGCTTGTGGTTTATTCACTGGTGTTACATCTGCTTGTATCTTTAATCCAATTGATAAGATTATTTTCTCGTCTTGTATTCAAGGTCAATCTCTTTTGTCAAAAGGTATTTATAAGAATCTTTTTAAAGGTTCTTTAAATAATGTTGGCACTCGTTTGATTACATCTGGACTATATTTTTCATATATCGATACTCTTTCACAATCATCAAACAGTAAATTTACAATTTCGTTAATTACTGCTTTGTTGTGTTCTATTACGAATCCTTTACAATTAATCAAATATCGTTCATGGTATTCTGATAAAAGTTCGAGACTGACTTATAAGTCAATTGTTACAGTAGGTGGTTATTCTGCTCTTTCAACAGGTATAGTACCACTGATCATTCGAGATTTTACATTTAATTATATTTATCTTAATTTTAAGGTGAAAGATAATCATTTGTATAATTTAGGTGTTATATGTTCAGCAGTTGTTGCTACTTCTCCTCTTAATTTAATTAAGAACAGGAGATATGCGGATAATAGCAGTTATCGAACAATTTTAAGGGAATTTAATATTAGGCAACTTGGATTGGGAATGAGTATTTCGAGAACTTGTGTATGTTTTTATGCGAGTCAAATTATGTATGATTATTTTAAGTCTAATTTGAAATTTCTTTTATAGTACATTGGATGATTTTTTCAAGTTGAGTTTTATTTAATTTAGGTATTTTATGTAAGATATAAGACATTAGTTCTTCTTTTGTCTTATGTCTGGGAATATCTTTTGGTTTTTCTTTATTAAAATCATATTTACCTTTAAGAATTTCTTTTAATTCTGTTTTAGTTTTTGAATTAAGATTTTTGAGTTTAGGATATTTTTCTAATACTTGTTTAATTAAATCATTTTTAGTTTCAATTTTTTTAACATCTTTTATGTTAGGTATTATTTCTTTTTTTTTATATTCTTGAATTATTTGTGGTGTTATATTATAATGTTGTTCTAATGCATTATATAATAAAGATTCTAATGATTCACGAGAATATGGATAACCATCAATTAAATGTATACCAAATTCTTGTAATTTTTGTCGAAGTGTAAATATATCTAATTGTTTAATATCATGTATATCTTTTATTATAGTAGATAAATTTGAAATATTTATTTCTTCAGGAATACTTAATCCTTTTTCAAGATTTGTAGTATTTATACTTTTTTCTCTTACATATATTAAAAAACGTCTTCCTATATTATTATCTTTACCAAAAGAAAAACATAATTCATTATCTGTTACTTGATATCGTAATTTATCTAATTTACAGTTTTGTAAATTTAAACAAAATTCTATATCTCTCTTTAAATCCCAATCAAAACACATTAATGAACAAGGAGAGTTATTAATATAATTTCCATAATTAGTAAAAGCAGGATCAGTTGTATCTGATTGCCAACCATTATAAACATAACGTTTATCATTACATGTAATACCAGCAATAGCATGGTTACCACCATGATAATAATTATAATTAGTTAATGTACAAGCATCTAATTTATATTTATAACCATTTACATAAATAATATCATCATAAGTATCAATACCTTTAATTTTACATTTATATCTATTAGCATTAAATAAAACTTCTTCATCACTATTAATATTACGTTTATAGACATCTTCAACAAAAAAATTTATTTTTTCATGAGAAACAATAATAATATCAGGAATCTTTTTAATAATATTTTTAATTGTTTTAGTAACTCGTTCTTTTTTTTTTGAATAACTTTCATATAAATGAGTTTTATTAATTAATGTTTTTTTTGTAAAATCATCAAAATTATAAGTAATTTCTTCATCAAAATTTAAATAATATTTACCATTTAAATAAATAATATCTAAACAATTTACATGTAATAATTTAAAAAATTTAATTATAAATATTTCAAACCATCCTAAATTTGATTTATCATTATATAATTTATCTTTTATATGTTTAATTACTGAAAATTGATTATATTTATTTAACATTTTAAAAAGAATAATTTCAGGTTTTATTTTTTTAAAAAAACTTTGAACTTTTTCAGGTTCATTATAATATTTAACTAATATTGATTTAATTATCATTAAAAATGAATTTGATTTATCCCATTTATTTGCTACTTTTAAAACAACTTTTCTTACATTTTGACTATATAAAGCAATCATTAAAATAGCATTAAACCAACAAGTACCACCAAATTGGGGAATAACTGATAAATTTAAACATTTATCCATAAAAATTAATCTCTATTAATTTCATATATAATTAAATATGCAGTGTTATTTTTTAAATTATTTTGAATAAAATCATTTTTATTAATTGATTTTACAATTTCATCATTATATAAATTAAATGTTTCATTATTTATATTACAAACTGACATATAATGTCCACCATGTAAATTTCCATAATGTAATCCAATTGATTTTAATTTATAAATTATTTCATTATTTTGAATTGTAAAATTTAAATCTTCATTTACATATACTTCTGTATTGTTTTTATTAAAAATATCTTTAAAACGATTTAAAGAGATAACTAATATTTGTGGTAATTTTAAAATTCTTTTCATTTTTAAATATTTATGATTTCCATTACAATTTTCACATTTCCATTCATCTTTTTCTCGTAATTCATCTGTTATTGATAACATTATTAAATCAGCAATTGATTTATTTTCACTATCTATATCAAGTGCTATAGTTATAAAAGGTTCAATTGAATGTGATTTATGATTACAATTTTGACAACTAATAACATTTATATAAACTCCTTGAACTAAATTTAAAATATCACTGAGTTTATTATTATTATGACGCATTAATGATAATTCATATTGATTCATATTTGGATGGATATTTATTGAAATACTAGTTTCTTCATTTATTTTATCTATAATATAAAACCATAATTCATTAATATCTATTTGTTCAAATCTATTAAATATACCTTTAAACGTCATATAAAAATTATTTATAAATTTTATTGGATTTATTGATTTATTTTGATTATGAATTAAATCAAGTATTTCTTTTAATTCATATGTAAATGTACCTTCATTAACTTTTGCATTTAATATTACATTTCTTAATTTATCACAACGACATATCATTTGTATTAAACTGTTAATAGCACATGTGGAACCTAAATTATTAATTCCTTCCATTTAATAAAACATTAAGGAATTAATAATTTTATATTTACGAATATTTATGATAAATCATAATCAAATACATTATTTATTGGAGGTGTTCTTAATTTACTTATTATATCTTCATCTCTTGTATAAATGGTAAATATAGATCTAATATCTGACTTATTCCATTCACTTTTTTCTAATTCATTATTTTTATATATATATTGTTGTCCATTAGAATTAAAATAAACATTTTTAGCAGAATTAACAATAACATTTACTTTATATTTATTGGCATTAAGTTTATTAATATCACTCTTATCATATGTTCGCAAATTTAATAAATATTCCATATCTCTTTTTGATAATAAATATTTAATCATTTTAGTTTCAATTGGTGATGCTGATTCATCTTGAACAATTATTACCTCGGGATTATAAATAATACTATCAAAATTTCTTCTAAATTTTTCATCATTACTTAAATTGTAAAAATCTTCTTTAACTAATGTATTTATTTCATTATCTTTAACATAATAATCATAACAATTATTGTTAATATAGTATTGTTTGTTTATATAAAATAAATGAAGAACTTTTATATTAACAGATTTAAGAATTTTTGAAACATAACCAATAGGCATTGATAATATATCTTTATTATCTAATAATTTTTTTCTTACATCTTTATGACCAGTTAATGATAAGAATTTTAATATAAAAACATCAGGTGGTATAATTGATAATATTTCAGGATTTACCATAATTTCATTATAAATAACTTGACTTTCATTACCCTTCATTTTTCTTTTTCTTTATCTATTTAAAATTAAAGTTAATATTTATAATAAAAAATGAATGATATTGTTTTTATTTTTGTTATAAATATTAAACATCCTTATTTATGGAAAGATTGTATTCGTTGTATTCGTAATTTTTATTCTAATAAAATTTTTATTATTATTGATGAATATGATATTAATGATAATATTACTTTAAATGATGATAATATTACTTTTATTCAATCAGAATTTAAAGATGTTTCTGATTTATTACCATTTTATTATTATTTATTATTAAAACCATCACAAAAAGCAATAATAATTAAAGATTATATATTTATTCAAAAACCTTTTAATGAACAAGAAATAAAAGAAATTAAAGATGTAAAATTCTTATGGCATTTTGAAAAAAATAAAACAGAATCTTATAATTTAGTTTTAAATTTATTATCTAAATTAAATTATGATCAGGAATTATTAGAATTATATATAAATGAATATAAATGGCATGGTTGTTTTGAATTATCAGTAATAATAACATTAGAATTTCTTGAAAAAATTCAAAAAAAATATTTATTTTTAAATTTAATTAAGTTCATTAAACCAAATAAAAAAATAACATCTAGTTTAGAAAGAATATTTGCCATTATTTGTTTTAATGAACTTAAATGGAATATTGAACATAAATTTAAATATTCTTTATTAGGTAATATAAATGAAAATCTAAATTTACAAGTAATTAATTGCTCTCATTAAATTTTTTTTCAAATGTTTTAAATGTAGCAAGACCTTCAATTAATAATTTATGATGAAAATCTTTAATATTACCACCAGAATTTAAATAATTATCTCTCATTTTAATAATTTCAATTTTACCTATTAAATAACTTAATGATTGACCTGGAATACATATATATCTTTCTAATTCTGATATTATATCTGTTTTTTTATTTGGTATATATTTATTCATATAATCAAATGCTTGTTTATATGTCCAACCATAATAATTAATACCTGTATCTACAACTAATCTTAATTTTCTTAATAAAGAATAAAAATTATTATCATCATCATAATTTTCACAATAAGTTTCCATATAATGTGCAAAACCTTCAACTAAAGCATAATTTGAATATATATATATTTTATATTTAGGAATTTTATAATATTTCATAAAATTAAAATGATAATGATGAAAACATTCGTGCATTAATAATGAATATATTTCACTTTTAGTTATTTCACGATAATAAGATGTATTAATAAAAATTTTTTCATCTATAGAATCATAAAATGCAAGAGGAAATGTAGATTTAAGTTCTTCTGATACTTCTTCAATAACAAACGGTTTTTTAATTTTATAATGAAAATATTTATCAATTATTGAATCATATATATATTGTGAATAATAATAACAATCTTTTAATAATTCTTCTTCTGACTCATATGAATCATTATTTGATATTTTTTTTTTAATTAAACTTAAACCTTTTTCATGAATTTCTTCAGGTGTTAAATCTGAAAAACCAATATATTCTTTAATTATTTGTTTATATAATTCTTTACCATTTGGTATATAACATAAACCAATTTCTGTTCTACAATAAGGATAATAATCTTTTTTTAAAAATTTATATAAATGATTATATCTTTCTAATTTTTTTATTTGAGACATAAATTTTGAAATTATTATTTTTGGATATGTTATTTTTAATTTTAATCCTTCTTTACCACGTATAATCATGGAATTTATATAATTATCAAAATCTTTTAATCTTTGTTGTTTATAAACTTCATTTTTAGGATAAATATCATTATTTAAATGATTAAACATTATTATTACATTTTCTTGTGATGCAAATAATAATAAATATAATTTATTATTAATATCTAAATCATTTATTTTAATTTGATATTGTAATTCAATATCTTGAGTATTTCTATATTTATCTAAAATTTGTTTAATTGTTAAAATATAATCATCACTTAAACTATTTTCAAATTGTGATAATGTTTCTTTATCTTTTTTTCCAAATATAAATCTTAATGTAGGAGTTATTTTTAATATATCTTTTGAATAATTTTCATAATCTCTCATAATAATTTTAAACAATCTATATAATAAATAGAATGAAATTCTTAATAACTAGTATTGTAATATTAATAATTGTTATTATGTCTATAATTATTTTAAATAGAAATATTTATTTTAGTGAAGACTTTTGTAATAAAGAAAGTAGTTATAAACAAAATACTATTGAAGATGTTATTGATCCTTGTTATATTCCACATAATCCTTATGAAAAAGAAGAATTATCTGAATATGAAGTAATAGATTTATATAAAAAAATATTAGACCGTTCACCAACCGCAAATGAAATTAGAACATCAGTTAAAATAACAAAAAGTAAATTAACAGAAGATTTATATAATTCATTTGAATATGATAAATTATTAAAACTTCAAAATAATAAAGCAAATAATCAAATTGAAGGTGCTATTGCTAAAAGAAATTTAATAATAAAATTAATGGATATTTATAAAAAAGTTAATAAAAAAGAAGTTCCTGATAAAATGATAATGGTTTTAAGAGATTGTTATATTCATTTAGCAAGTAATTATTATTTATTTTTAGTTATGTTAGAAAGTAAAAATTATATAAAATTTGAACGTGCTGTATTAACTGCAGTTATTGTAACTAAAAAAGTTTTATTAGAATTATTTAATAAATATTTTAATCTTTTAGAATTAAAATTATTAGCACAAGATAGAATAAGATTATCAAATAGATTTTTAAGTTCAACTTTTGATAAAATTAAAAGTAATTTATCTAGTTTGGTTAATTCAAATACTATTGAAAATGATATGAAAACTAGAAATCAAAATAAAGTTAATATGGATGAATTAAAATCTTATATAACTGATCCATCATTAAATGATTCTGAATTAAAAGATAATACTTGTGAAAATAATAATTGTGATAATAAAAAATTAAAAGATATTAAAAAAGAATTAGATAAACTTTTTAAAGTAAAAGAACCAGAAAAAGAAGAAAAACTTAAAGAAGATGTAGTTAAAAATTTACCCAAAAATAGTGAGGTTTATGTAAGAATATATGACCCAATTAAATATAAACAAACTTATAGAGGACCACCTTGTGATTTTTCAAAACAACATTATAAACCATCTATTTGTACTTCTCTAGGACAACCACAATTAACAACACCTATTTTTGCTGAATCTAAATTATTATTTCAAGGTACTGATTTAGATAAAGCATTTGAAAATACACAAGTAGGTAGTATAATGCCAAAATTTACTTATCGTGAATATCAAGATATTAGAATTCAATAATTATTCCGCATATCTATTAATTAATGCTTCTCTTCTATTTTTTACAATTGTAACTTGATATTTTGCAATTTCCCATATATCACATGTAAAATTAATAATAATATATAATTTTTTATAATTAAATATGAAATAATCGTGAGATATCATTGTATCTAATTCAGGGTCTTTTATATCTAAATTTAATCTTTTAATTACTTCTTTTCCTATTTCTTTAATATCATCATGACATCTATAATAACATTCATTAAATGATAAGTATGAATATACAGGAATTTCAGATTCAAATGTTTTATTTATACCATAAACAATTAATGTTATTAAATTTTCTTTATCCATTATGACTAATAATTAATTATTAATCTTTTAAATTAAATATTCATTTTTTAATAATAAGTATTATTATATTCATCGATTGTATAATATGTATATTCTAATAAATTATCTAATAAACTTGTATCTTTATTATTATAAAAATTATTTATTTCAAACTTATTATCATTATCATTAAAAATTAATGTGTCATTATTTTTAAATTCATATTTATTTTTATTATTATTTAAAAACATATAAAAATCTATAAATTTATTATCAGAATCAAAAACACCTTTTTTAATATAAAAAGTTGATTTAATTGTTTTATAAGTTTTATTAATAATATTTATATCTATATTGAAAATATCAATCTTAATATAAATATATTTAGATTTTTTAGTAGAATTTGCCTTTATAAAATTACATATTTCATTACATGAATTTATTTTATATAAAATATTTAAATTATCATCATCTTCAATTTTTCTAATATTTTTATATGATATATGTGATGATACATTTGTATAAATAGGATATAAATCATTTATATTTGAAAATTCATTTATATTTGAAAATTCATTTATTAAGTTAGTTGAAAAAAATAATGAAAAATTATAATAATTTACATTAATTATATTTTCATTTTTCTTTATTACTTTAATATTATTATTTGATGCTGGAAATCTTACTATTATTAAATTAATTACAAAATTTTCATAATTATCTATAATTGTTTCTTCAATATCAAAAATTGAGTTTTTTAAATAAAGTCTTTCACCATTATTTCTTAATATAAACTCTTTTATTTTTTTCTTACATATATTTAATTTATCTTTAAATATATTAATATCTTCTGAAACTTTAATTACAAATTTATTAAATGAATAATATATATTTATAAAAATACTAGTAACAAAAATTATTGTTACTATATATAAATATAACATCTATTAATTAGTTATATTCTTCACAATTGCTTATATTAATAATCGTTCCATTCCAATTGATTTTAAATCCATTCTGAAATACTTCAATTACCCTTGAATCTGGAAACTGATTAGCAACATTTTTTGCAACTTCTTCTATATCAAAATCTGTTTCATCATACCAATAACTTGTAGGATAATCACCAAAGATATCACGATTACTTAAAAGAAATTTAATATCAGATGTAAGATTATTTGCAATAATAGCAGATGACATATTATTTAATATCAATCTATTATATATAAAAATAAAATCATTTTTTAATATTTATACATTTATTCGCCTACAAATGTAATAAATTCATATTTATCAAAAAAATTAGTTTTATATGAAAGATCTTCATTTACTAATGATTTTGGCGATTCATTACATAATACAATCCATTTCATATATAGTTCACGTAATTTTGGAAAATGAACTTCCATTTCTTTAAATTGTTCAGGTGTTATATATCTAAATGCTTTATGCATTCCTGCTGATTTATCATAATAACATGTTTCAACTGAGAAATTTTTTGCTATTTCACCAATTGGCATATTTAATTTTGAATAATCACTAAAATAACCATCTTCATGATAAAAAAAGTTTGGTTGATTTTGTTTAAATGATTTATCATTAATAACTTCTATCATTTTACTTTTACGTCTTAATGATAATCCGCCATTGCCACCAACTTTTTTAAAATCCCATGGAGCACCTACATAATCATAATCCATAAAATCATATATTTTTTCATAATATGTATCAGATAATAATGTATCTAATTGAAAAATTAAATGCATTTCAGTTGGTATTAATTGATAAAATTTTTCATCTGTTAATAATTTACTATAATCATAATCAACAAACCATTTAGTATTTAAATCAATATTAATATGTTTATCAATATGTAAAACTACTAGTGTTGTTCTTTTTGCATTTTTTATAAATTTATCTCTTATTAAATTAACTAAAAAGTCCTTATTATTTAATGAACAAAAAATCATAAAATTCCATCGTTTATCAAGACGATTATAAAAATTGTCAAGAACTAATTCAAATAAATCTGATATTCTTGTTTCAACTATAACTGCAGTATATATACCTTCATTTGACATCTTTAATATTTAATAATCAATTTTCCTTATATAAATAATAAAAATTGATTATTAGTATTTAAATTTAAATACTAAATGATTGCGTATAAAATTGTTAATGAATTATCAAAAAAAATGGATAATTTAAATGATTTATTTATAAAATGTCATAAAATTTATAAAAAAATACCTCCTGCTAAAAATGAAAATAAATTTGCATTTGGTATTCTTATTCAAATGTCATTAATTGAATGTTTACATAAATCATTTTATAAATGTATTGATTTAGATGATGAACATGAATTTGGTAGTGAATATAAAAATGATTGTGCTTTATTTTTAGATGAAACAACAAAGGTTGATATTAGTATTAAAGCAAAATCTAAAAAAACAGGAAATATTATTATTATTAATAATTATTCCAGTAAAATTGAAAGAGATTTATCTGATTTAATAACAGTTGTTGTAATTATTGAACAAAATATAATAATAGTTATACCTCATTCAATTGTCAAAAGTAATTTTATTATTAATAATGATGCAAATATTAGTTATAAAGGATCTCTTATAACTCATATGTTACAAAATAATCAGGATTTAGTAATTAATTTAAATAAAAATGAAAAATTTAATTTATTTATCTCTAATGACCTTATGCATATTAAACCAAAAAATATATTTAAAGAATTATTTGATGGATTATAATAATTTAACTTTCATAATAATTTCACTACATGAATTAATGTCATTTTCAATAATACTATTTTTTTTATTTTTATATAAAAATAAAAAAATAAAAAATTATTCTATTTTCATCTGAAGCAATAATTGAGGACATACATCATATATTCTTGAATTTAAAATTATATCATAATTATCATTATTATCATAATTATCATTATCAATTTTTTAATTATAGTACAAATTTTATTAATATCATTTGAAAAATCAATAGTAATATAATCTTCAAGTAAACTACTGATATCAAAATCTTAATCCATTTTTTAATCTTGATTTATATATGGTAAATCATAATGTTTAAATGTTGAATTAATTATAGTAAATACATTAAAAACATTAACTGAATTACCTAATTGTGAATATGCAAATTTATCATTAGTATCTAATATAAAATCATCTGGAAAACTTTGAAGTCTAGCACATTCTCGAGGTGTGATATATCTTTTTAATTTACCATAAATAGGTGTTTGAACAATTGCAACTAAAGTTGGAAAATACTCACTTTTTTTAACTCTAATACCAGATTGGCGAAATTGAATAAAATGATTATAAATATTTTCATTTTTCTTTATAATTCCTGTTTGCCATTCTAATTTACCATAAACTTCTCTTTTTAATAACAATTCTTTATGTTTAGAATACCATTCATCAAATTGAATTTTATATTTATTAATTAATGGTTTATTTTTAGTCATATAATCTTGTTTCCAATTAGGCAAAGTTTTAAAAATTTCATCATCATAATTTTTATAATAATCATTTATTAAAATTGTAGGTGAAATCTTTTCACCAACTTCAAATATATTAATCATTTCATTCCATGCATTTAAAACTTTTTCAATATCATCATTAATTTTATATTTATGATTAATATCATCATTATCATCAATAATATCATTGATTTTTAAATCTTTGTTTTTAAAATAAAGACTGATATCTGATTTATATATATCATTTCTAACACAAATAAAGAAAATACGTTCTCTTTGCTGTGGAATGTTAAATTTATGTGGTGACATATTAAATATTTGAAGATTATAATTAATATTAAATAATTCTTGTTTAATATATTCAAATACTTTACCATTTGAAACTTTTAATATATGCTTAACATTTTCTAAAAACATAAATTTAGGTTTTTTAAATGAAGCAATTCTAATTATTTCATCAAATAATAAACCTCGTTTATCATTAAAACTTTTCTTTTTTCCACCATTACTAAAGGGTTGACATGGAAATCCTGCACATATTATATCAAAATCTGGTAATGTTTTTTCATCAATTTTTGTTATATCTTTTTTTGGTTCTATATTAAAATTTCTATTATAAACATTACAACATCTTTCATTAATATCACATGCAAATACACATTCGCAATTTAAATAATCAAGTGCTTTATGAAATCCTCCAATACCACAAAATAAATCAATATATTTCATGCTTATAATTAACAATTACTTAAAATTATAAATCAATTTTTATAATTGATAATAAATTTAATAAATAATACATAATATTCATATATTTTATCTAATATATTAATTTGATTACACGAATTATACTTATTATTATCAGTTTCAATAAAAATTTTATCTTCTTCAATTCTTTGTAATTTATTTATTTTTTTATATTTTTTTTTAGTAATATAAAATTTCATTAATATATATTATTAATTTATTAATAAAAATAAAAATATTCATTTTTTATATAAATATTACTAATAAATTAGTAAAATATGAGTATTACTGAAAATAATATTAAATCTATACGTTTTTTTAATAATAATATTAAAAAATTAGATAATGAAATTAATAAAACTATTATAATTTTAGAAGAACTTCATGAAAAATTATATGGTATTTATATTAAATTAGATAAAGATAAATATTTAAATATAATATTAACAAAATATAAAGAGATTATATATAATAAAATTATAGATAATAATGATAATAAAATTCCAGATTATGATTTTTATTATAAAGAATTACATAAATTAATAACTGAATGTCATTTTGATACATATAATGAAAAAATAAATTGGTATTATAAAAGTCAATTTTCATTAATATTTAGTAAATTAAGAAATGAAAAAGAAGAAATTAATAATATAAATAATATAAATATTATTAATGAAAAATTAATTAAAGATGTTCATCAAAATATAGACCATAAAATTAATTTAAAATTAGAAAATTTTGAAGATAATATAAATTATAATATAAATTATAATATAAATAAAAAAATAAATGATTTTAAGAATGATTTTGATTTACAAATAAAAATTATAAAACATTTTAAAAATGAACAAAATATAATATCAAATTATTTATTAATTATATCTATTATTATAAATGTTATAATATTAATTTTTTAACTTTCATTTATTAAAATTCTTTCTTTTTTAACTTTATTTGATGTATTTAATGTTTGTTTTGATGGTGAATTTAATGTTTTATTTATTTGAATTTTATTATATAAATCAAATGTTTTATCTAAAGAAACTTTTCTATTTTTTTTAATTTTTATATTCTTATATAATGAAAATGTAGAATATATTCCATTTGTATTTTTTTTTGTTCCACCATTTATAGTTGGTTTAATATTTGCAAGATACATTATAAAAGTATCAGATGATAATATATTCATATATTTTTCATTTTTAAAAATTTTATATAAAAATAGTTGTAAACTTTTTAAATGATCACGTGGTGCTAATACTTGATTTGCTAAATAAATAGTATTATATTTAAAATTTATAGCATGAAAATAAAAAGCAGTATATGATAAACCTTCTAAAATCATTTTAAATACTCTTCGTGTTTTAGGACAATTTATAATATCAACAAATTCAGTTTTAACTTTTAAATAATTATTCATTAATTTATCTAAATCTGTTTCAGTACTTAAAAAATTACGTATATTATTAATTAAATTATTTATATTATTTGAATAATCTACTTTAATAATTAAAGAAAAATATTTTTCAAATGCATCTATATGAATATAATTAGTTATTTTTAAAAAATATAATAATCTCATATATGTATTTAAAGAAATTGTTATTAAATCATAGATTATACCAAAAAATTTATTATTTATTAATTGAGATATATGAGACCAAAAAATATCATCATTATAATAAAAATGATATATTTTATTTACAGTATCATCTTTTATATTTGCTATATTTGTATAATAAGTATTATTAAAAAAATTATTTAAATTAAGTTTAATATATTCTGTTAACAAATAATCATCAATTAATTTTGATTTATTTACAATATATTTTGCAAAACTTGAACGTCCAAAGTCAATTAACATTAATTTATCAATTGATGGATTATATATTATATTTCCAAAATGTAAATCATTATGCATAAAACCATATTCTATACCTAAATAAATAAGAAAATCATAAATATCACAAATATTATTTATAAATTTATGAATTAAATTTAAATTTTCTGTACTTTTATCATCATTATAATTTTTAAATATATCCATTATAGATATAGGTTCATTTATTGCATCATATAAAATTACTGCACATCTTGTATTATATTTTATATTTTTTATTGGATTTAATATAGATTCATCATTATATAATGTTAAATATTTTTCATTAATATTTTTAATATCATTATAATCCCAAAACAATTGATTATTATTTATTCTTTTATAATAACTTAAAAAACATCCTTTATATTTTGGAATAAAATGTCTATATTTAAAATTACGTAGTTCTAAAAATAATGTTTCAAATATAATTGCAGAAAGTATATCTATAATACATTTATCATTATCAAATTGAAATGATTGTGTATCATAATCAACTATTTTAAAAAATATTCTATTTTTTTTATTATCATCGGTTTCAATATCTGCTATTGTAAATGGATTATTTGAATTTTTTGTTGTTAATTTACCTTTATTTGCAGCTATATAACTTTTAAATGATATTAAAAATAAATAATATGTTTTTAAAAAAAACATATCATTTATAATATTTGAATTAGATGTAATCAATAAATCTTTAATTAATGTTTTAACTTTAATTACATATTGTCTAATAGTTTCATATGAATTTAAAAATAAACTAATATCAGGTTTATAATCATCTATTAAACATTGTAAATCATTATAATATTTTGCTTTATATAAAATCATATGTAAATTATCATCATTTATTTCTGTAGTCATATTGTATTAAGAATTCTATTTATATATATAAAAATAATTATTATTAGTATCTCTTTTTTAATAATCGTTTATTTTTATTTCCACCAATTGTAACTTTAGTTGGTGTATAATAAGAAACTGACATATTTTTTGTTGAAATCTTATTAAAAATTTTTTCATATTTATTTGATGTTTCTTCTAATGTTATTTCAGTTGGTTCAGTATATTTTAATAGTCTTTCCATTTTACCTTGTAAAATAAATTTTCTATCTATTTGATTAGTTAAACCTCCTTTTTTATTTGATTTATATTTACCACCACTTGTACCTATAAAATTACTAAAAAATGAATTATTTAATTCTCTTAATTTAGTTTTTCTATCTGTTTTTTGAATAATTTCGTCATTAATAAAATCTTTAAAATTTAATAATAAAAGATTATCTTTATATATAATTTGAAAATATTTATATATAATATTATCATAATCATTACTAGTATAATTTTTATTAAGATAAATTAAAAATAATGCAAAATTAAATAGACATTCTAATAACATAATATATATTTCTTTTAAATTTGGTATTTCACGAGAATAATCATATTCTTCTATATATTTGTTTTTAACTTCTTGATAATTTTCAATTAATATATCTATTTTATCTTCTAAATGTTCTATTTTATATTGAACATTATTAAATACATAATCTTCTATATCATTATTATTTGGTGTAATATTAACAATTTTATCAAATGCTTCTTTGAATTTTTTTCCTTTTTCTTCTGAGTTTTTAAAATTAAAATATAAAGTATAAAGATAAAGATTTACACCAAATGTAATTAAATCAAAAATTATTCCAAAATATTTATCTTCTAATAATTCAATAGAAACATGTGATTTTCTAATAAATTTTCTAGAACTATCATAAATATTTTTAGTATTTATATCATCAATTTCATCTTCAGGATTATTTAATAATTTTACTTCATAATTAAGTTTTTGAAAAGATGTTTTAAGTTTATCATCAATTTCTTTTTCTGAATTTTTTTTAAATTTTCCAAATGTAGAACGTCCAAAATCAATTAAAACTAATTTGTTTTTATTATTATCAAATAATATATTACCCATATGTAAATCATTATGCATAAATCCATAATTAATACCTAAAAATTGAAGACAATTATATAAATCTAATACAGATGAAAAAACCTTTATAATATTTTCATCTATATATTCTTCAAATATATCTGATACACTTAAAGGATTATTAATTGCATCATAAAAAACTATTAGAACTTTATTATCATAATATTTTTCATCAACACCAGTACTTTTTATAGATTCTACTGTTTTAAATTTATCATCATGAGACTTTAAACTTTCACTATTAAAACTTACACCACTAAAAAAAGTTTCAGGTGTATCACTAATCATTGTTCCATCCTCTTGTTTTTTAATTTTTTTAATATTATCAATATTAAATGCTGAATTTGTAGAGTCAATGTTTTTCAATAAATTAAAATCCCAATATTCATTATTATCTTCAACTTTAGAATATGATAATACACATCCTCTATATTGAGATATAAAATCTTTATATTGAGGATTAATATTAAAAATATATTCAAATATAATTGCAGATAATATATCAATTAATAATAAATCCTTACCTTTAATAAGAGTTTGTGATTTATAAGGAACAATTTTATTAAAAATACGTTGTTTAGTATCAGTTGTATCATTTATATTAATAATATCACTAATTGTAAATTTACAATTAACTGAATTTGCAATCATTTTACCATCATTTAAAGTTTCAAATGTTTTATAAGGTAATACTAATGATAAAAATGTTTTAATAAAATAAAAATTTCTTAATAAAGAATCTCTCAATTTTATTTCATCTTCAGTTGATGATAATTCTGAATATAATAGTTCTATTATTTTTTGTAAATAATCAAGTATTAAATCATAATTATTATCATCAGGATTTATTTTTATATTATATTCTTTTATAATATCATTTAATTTATCTTCATAACTACTCATTTATTAAAATCTTTAATTTATTCATAGATAAAAAATTATTTAAAATTATTTTTAGTACTTAATATTTAAATTATATAAATGTATTCTTTAATAACACATCATGATTATTTACATATACATAAATTATTAGGTTTTGGATGTTTAATTCATTATATATATCGTTTTTATTTAAAATATTTTAATGGATATATGTTTAATGATACTAATTATTTTTTTCCATTACTTCATATGATATTATCATTATCATCATTTATTTTTAAAGTTCCTACTATAAGATATCAAAATAGTACTATTATTTGGAAAGAATTACAATTACATAATATTATATTTACTTCTAGATCGATTTGTATGATATATCATTCATTATTATTTAATTATTTTAGTTATTTTAATTATTATATATCTAGATATATAATAATAATATTACATCATTATATAGCAGATTTAATAACAAATAAATATCAAAATAATAATTTAACGACTACAAGAGATATAATTTATAATACTAATGATACTTTAATAAGTAAGGTTTTTATAAAAATAAATAAATATTTTTATAGTATTTCTCAAATTGTAGCAACAACATCTCTTCTTTTATCTAAAAATTACGAAACAGGATATTTAATAATGTTTCCTATACAATTATCAGCATTTTTAATGACATTAGTTAGAAAACGTATTATAACTAATAATCAATGGCATTATATTTATACATTATCATTAATATTACCATATTTTATAAATTCAAACGGTATTTTACAAAATAAAAATTCAATTAATTTATATGTATTAATTCATATATTTATGAAATTTATATTAAAAACTAATAAATATTTAAATTTTTCATTAATAACTTTATTTTACGTATATTTAAAAGTTAGTTAAAATGTTATTATAATTCGAAATGATAATTAAAATTTTTTTAATTCAATTAATTTTTTTAATTGAATTTGTATTACCATTTATGAATATTCCAAATATATATAATAATTGGTTTTGTTTAGATTTTATAAAAAATATTAATATTAAAAAACCTAATAAATATAATATAGGAGATTTACCTTTAGTTATATGGTTTAAAAATGAATCATTACCATTATCAACTATAAATATTTGTTCTCATCATGGTTCAAAATTAGATAGCGGAAAAATAAATAAAAATGGTTGTTTAGTATGTCCTTATCATGGTTTAAACCATAATGAAAAATTAACATTTGGAAAAACAGTTATTTATCAAGATAAATTATGGTGGTCATATGAAAATAATAATAAACCACCATCAATACCATTTTATAATAATAAAAATTATAAAAAAACATATATTACAATTGATATAAATGCTAATATATTAGATTGTATTTATAATACATTTGATGTTAATCATCCTGAATTTATTCATAATAATATATTAGGATTTGGTAATAATAATAGTCCAATTTCAAATTTAAAAACTTATGCTTATAAAAATAAATTAGGTTTATTTTTTAATTATAATACAAATACTAATTTTAAATATTTAAAAGATAATTTAAAAAAAACTAAAAATTTTCATATATATGAATATCCATATACTACATGGTCTTGTGTATCAATGAATAATAAAGAAAATTTATTTGTTAATATAAATTTTTTACCTTTATCAAAAGATAAAACAAGATGGTTTATTACACTCAATCATAATTATTGGAAATCAGATTTAGAAATGAAATTAATGGAATATGCAGGAAGAATAATAATAGAACAAGATAGAAATCAATTAAATAATCAAGCAAAAGATTCTTATTTAAAAAGTCAATGGATTAATCAAGTAAAATTAACAAATGAGGAACATTTAGAAGATATTAGAATTATAATTAAAAATAATAATCAAGGATTATTAAGTTTATATCCAAAAATTTAAAATAATAAATATTAATAATTTTTATTATTTTTGTTTATAATAGAAGAATGAAACCTATAGAAGAATTAAAAGACCATTCACTTATAAATAAAAAAGAATTTATTAATGCATCAGATATAAATATAAGACCTATTGTAAAGAAAATATTAGATAAAACTAAATATGTAAATCATTTAGAATTTATAGAAAATTTATATAAATCGGTAAAAAAATTATTAGAAATTTTAAATAAAAAAAATATTAAAACTGTTTATGTATATAAAACAAAAAAATTTGAAAATAAATCTAATAAATGGATATTTGATTATATAAAATATATATCTAAAAAATTAAATTATAATTATTCATTTAATTTAATTTCATCTGATAAAAATGATTTAAAGAAATTAAAAAATAAAGATATTATAATTTTTCCAGATGATTGTATTTATTCTGGTTTGCAAATGCGTAATAATATAACTTCATTTATAAAAGATTATGATAATTTTAATGATATTAATGATTCAAATGATTCAAATGATTCAAATGATTCAAAAAAACTAATAATATATATATTAGTACCATTTATATCATCAAGTGGAATACGTGCAATTAAATATAATATTACTAAAAAACAGCAAAAAAAATATAAATTAATAATATCAAAACATGTTAATATTGATAAATATTTAATAAATGAATATTTATCATTAGATAAAATAAAAAAAATCGAAAGTTTTTATTATAATATTCATTTAAATAAATTAAATCATTTAAGTGAAGATAGATATTTGTCTGATTTTAATGGAAGTTATTTAATATATTTCAATCATAAACTTGCAGATTTTGCTTCAACAATTACATTATTTTATATGGGTGTTGTTCCAAATAACCATAATAAAAAACTATTGAAATATAGAAATACAAAAACAAAACCTGAATTACAAATAATACCTCTGATAAATAATTGTAATTATAATAACTTAAAAATAAATGTTCATAAACCTATTTGTCCAAAACCGCCTTATAAACAATAAAAGTTGAAATCAAACTTATAAATCTTATTTTATTTTTATTTAAATTATTACTAACATAACTTTCATATTCAAAACAAAAAATTTCTATTAAATATGAAATAATTGCCAATAATTTTATTTCATATGATTTAGGAAAAAAACCAATAGAAGTTCTTATAATTCCATATGTCATTATCCAAAATGATAAAAAATGTTTTGTTATTTTATCTGGTTTTTTTATAAATAAATCTAAATGTAATCTTGATAAATATTTATCAGTAATTAAAATTGATAGACTACAACAAATATCATATAAACCATTTAAAAAAATAACCATTTTTATCATTAATAAATAGTTATTTATCAATGATTATTTATTAATGATTATCTATAAATAATTTATTCACATATATATCTCATGATTACATTCATTGTATTTAATTCTTGAGTTAATAATTTAAATGCATAAGGAATTCTAATTTGAACTATATCTGTTGCATTTTTACAATGAATACATTTAAATATATTTTTTTCTGGATTAACATTTGCAATCATTCTACATTCTTTACATATAAATACACGATAATTATCAGCACAATCTAACATCTTTTCTTTTAAAAATAATGCAGAACCATGACCAATGAAACAATCTCTTTCCATTTCTCCTAAACGTAATCCGCCACCTCTTGCTCTACCTTCACTACATTGACGTGTAAGCATAACAATTGGTCCATTACTACCTCTTGAATGAATTTTATCAGTAACCATATGTTTTAATCTTTGATAATATGTAGGACCAATAAATATTTCTGTTTTAATTTGTTCTCCAGTTCTTCCATTATACATAATTTCATTACCATAACGTTCAAGACCTGTTTTTTCTAAATTTTTAGCAATACTTTCAACTGTACAATCTGTAAAAGGTGTTGCATCACCATATGCACCAACGAAACAACCAACTTTACCCATAATACATTCCATTAATTGTGCCATTGTCATTCTAGATGGAATAGCATGAGGATTAATGATAATATCTGGAACAATACCATCTTTAGTGAAAGGCATATCTTTATGTTCATAAATCATACCACAACTTCCTTTTTGAGCACTTCTAGAAGCAACTTTATCACCAACTTCAGGTTTTCTATTTTTTCTAATTCTAATTTTACAGAATTTATAACCATCACTATTAGTACCTGTATAATTCATATCAACATATCCATCATCATTTGATTTCATATAAATACTATTATCTTGATAAGTAATTTTTCCACTAAGTTTTCTTGGCATAACTTTACCAACAATGATATCTCCATTTTCTACATAAGTATTTTTTGAAACAAATCCATCTTCTTCTAATTTATCATATGAATATGGTTTAACTTCACATAAATTTTTAGGATTTGTAAATATTTCTTCTTCTCCAGAACTATGATTTTTAGTACATTGGTCACGAAATATTTTATAATAAGTACTTGTAAATAAACCTCTATCTAATGCAGATTTATTAATCATAACACTATCTTCTTGATTAAAACCAGTATGTGTCATAATTGCAACAATTGCATTTACACCAGAAGGTAATTCATTATTATATGTATATTTAGATAATTTTGTTGCAATAATAGGTTTTTGTGGATAATTAATAATATTACCCATTGTATCAGTTCTATAATTAAAATTACTTGCATATACACCTAATGCTTGTTTACCCATAGCACAATTACTTACAGCAAATCCATTACCACCAATAAAACTATGATAATCTGATTTTTCAATAGTAATATCAGCAATAATGTTATTTGTATTAATTATTTTTGATTCAAATGGAATAAACATTAAATTGCCTTTAATTTCAACAATTTGTTTAAAATCTTCTAATGTATAATTTTTACTAATTTTATCACTTCTATAACTTTCTAATACATATTGTGAATACTCATATTTAATTAGTAATTCTTGCATTTTTTTATTATTATAACGAATTCCAATAAGATTTATAAATTTAATATTATCATATGTAATATTATTTTGATCTAAAATAGTTTTAATAAATTCATTATTATTATCATTATCATTAATATTTGCATAATAACCTGCAACAAATTCACGTTTAACTAAAGAACTAGAATATAATATCCAACTTTTATAATTATTACTAATATTATTTAAAAATAATGTTAAATGAATATCAAGTATTCCATCTTTAAATCCAATAGTTATTGCATCATTTTCAAATTCATTTTTATCTGTTTCATTTTGAAAATTTAATTTATTATTTAAATAATAACCAGTCATTCTTGCAATAATTGGTGCATAATAATCATTATTATAAACATTTGATAAATTAATAGTTTTTAAATAATTATTTAAATTTAAATCTAAATTAGATGTCATTGATTTTTTAATACCATTCATATTATCAACATAATCAGGACTAATTATAATTCCTAATTTAACATTTTCTTCTAAATTTTTAACTTCCATCCAACCTTGATTTGTCATAAATTTATGATCATAAGTTGCTGTAATACTTCTACCAGATATAACTTTAATATTAAATACCGTTTTTGAAGTAATTCTATGATATCTATATATAACTTTTGATATATCTTTTTTCATTGTTTGTGGATTAAAACAAACTACTTCATCACCCTCTTTAATATCTTTAATTAAAATCATTGAACCATTACTTAACATAACTTTTTCATTTTCATTTAAACATTGATAACAATTTCGAGGTGATTGATTATGATCACTAAATGGAATATTAACTCCTAAAATACCATTCATTAAACTAGCATGAATCTCACAATTAGTATAATGAATAGGAAGTGTATTTCCTTTAGGTGGTTTATATAATTCTAAATAATTAATAGCTAACATTGAATGATTAATTTCATTACAATCTAAATATTCAATAACTCCTTCTTCTCCATTATTAGGAGAAATGAATTCATTAAAAGATTTATTTTTAATAAATTCATTCCATGAAATATGTTTTTCCTTTAGAACTTTAATAATTCTTAATTCAGATGTTTGAGTTACATCATCGTAATCTACAATTAATAAAGGTCTATACATACGACCCGCTTCAGTACTTATAATAATACCTCTTTTAAGAATATTCCAAATAATAGAAGTCATAGGATAAATAACCCCACTTCTTTTATAATGTTTAAGAGTTTTATATAATTCATTTGGATTTGTATGATAACCGATTATATCACCATTTATTTGAACATAAACATTTGCAGGATTTCCCATTTCTTTTAGAAAATTACTAATTTTTGTTCTTGTATTTTTAATGGTTTCAGTTTCCATAAACCATTTATCATTATTTTCAATAATATAACTATAACTATCATCATATATATTAACTCCTAATTCAATTAATAATGTTCTAATATGAGTACTATTCATTGCAATTGAAATATTAGTACTTAATGCTATATTCTTAACTAATCCAACTGATGCACCTTCAGGTGTTTCTGCTGGACAAATCATATTCATTTGTGAATTATCTAATTTTCTAGGTTGAACTAACTTTCCATTCTTTTCCATTGCTGTACTAATACGTCGCAAATGAGATAAAGTAGAAGCATATGACATACGATTAAGAACTTGTGAAACACCTTGACGAATATTTTGAAAACTTCCAATACTCTTTATTCCCCAATTTCCTGTTGAAAGTGAATATTTTAACCATGACTCTAATAATGAATGTTTAAAAAAACGATGAATATTATTATCACTAATAATATCAGTTGTTAAACGTGTATGATTTGCTCTCCATAAATTTAATTCACGTTCAATAAGTCCTTTTATTTCTTTTGTCATTTTTCCATAACATTGACGAAATAAATTACTCATTAAAACACCTGGTGTATCTATTCTTTTATTCATATAGGAATCTCTATTATCATAATCATCATATTTAAGATAAATACGAATCATTTTAAAAATCATATAACCTAAATATAAACCTTTTCTTCTATAATTTTTACCAACATGTGGCAGAAAATCATTCATAATATTATCTTTTAATAATTTTATTGAATTAGTTGAATTTTTATTAATACCTGTCATATTTTTAATCAGAAATTCTTCTGCTTGTTCTTGTGTGTGAATATCTGATGCATCTTCACAACATGCCATTAATTGTGTAATAATTCTTTGATTATCTTTATTATCCATATCATATACAATATGTTCAATAATCTCTTTATCACTTATAATTCCTAATGCTCTAAACATAATAAATACTGGAATTTCGGTTCTTAAAAATGATGTATTTAAACGAATATTTCGTCCCATATGATTCATTTTTCCAACCATATTTAGACTAGTAGTTTTAGATGGTAAATATGATGAATCACTCATTGAACGAATTTCAGCATATACACCATCATTATTATTATTAGGTGCAAATACTAATGTATCATTTTCATTAATTCTATCTTGCATAATTAAAACTTTTTCATTACCATTTACTATAAAATAACCACCAAAATCATATCTACATTCTTGATTATTATTATCACCTAATGCTGGTATTTGATAAAGAACACATGAATTTGATCTAACCATTATAGGAATTTTACCAATATAGACATTATTTACATATTTATCTAATTTTTGTAAAATTCCATCTTCGTTAATTACTTCAATTATTATATGAACATTTACATATAATGAACTCGAATAAGTTAAATTATTCATTCTAGCAATATAAGGAGTCATTACAGTTTGTGTTCCATCTGGTAATTGATAAATAGGTTTTGTTAAAGATGGTTGTAAAACATTAATATAAATTTTTTGAATATTATTATTATCAATATCATTACTTTTTGTATTAGTATTAATTTTAATAGGATTAAAACCAGATATAATTTGTGGTAATGTAGTGTTAATAAATTTATTATAACTATCAATTTGATGTTTAACTAGAGGACTATTTCCTTTTGTATAATAAGTATCTAGAATGTCCCAGCAAAAATCATCCTTGAGTATTTGTTGAGGATCCATTAATAATTATAAATGTTATTCGATTTATATAATTTTAAAATCATTTTTTTAAATTAAAAAAAATAAATATTTGTTTATTTTTATTTTTAAATATTTCCTCTTTTTGAAGCACGTAAACTTCGACTATTACTTTGATTAGACTTTTTTAATTCTTCTTCCATTTTTTTTCTTTTTTGTGCTTCTTCATCTTCTTTCTTTTTTCTTTCAATTGTCTCTTTTCTTTTCTTTAATGTTTCCTCTTTTTTCTTTTTTTCTATTTCATCTAATTCTTGTTGTGTTAATGTTGATGTTAATGTTGATGTTAATGTTGATGTTAATGTTGATACTGATGATTTTGTTGGTTGTGCTAAACATTTATAATCTATCATTAAATTAAATTTACCTATATTATCATCATTTAAAGATTCAAATATTTTTTTAACTACAGATTCAGAATATGATACTATATGTTTAAAATTATTATCATCTTCTTCATTTAAATTATTATTACATAAATATTTAAATACTTGATAAAATTGATTATTTGTATTATTAACATTTGCAATTGAATAATCATGATAATCAATATCATATATATTTAAATTTTCAAATGGAAGATTTATGTTAAAATTTAAAAGTTCTGATAATAATTCATATAAATCATTTAAATTATTTGTTTTAAGATAATCCTTTATTTTATCAAAATTATCTTTTATAATAAAAAAATCTTGAATTGTTAAAGTTTCTTTTTTTGCAATTTTATCTATAATTACTTTTAATTCTGATGTAAAATCAGGTGATAATATTGTCATTAATGTTGATGCTTCTTGTGGTGCATTTTCAAATAAATAAACAATATTATCACCACTTACACTTAATTGTTTATAACGTTTAATATCTTTTTCTACTTTTTGATTTGATATTCTACCTAATGCCATTTCTTCATTATTATAAGTATTTTCAATATCTTTTAATAAAAATTTCTTACTAGCATAAGAAATTTTATCTATTTCATTAAAATCAGATTCATCAAAATCTGTATTAGCACCAATAACAATATCTAATAAAGCAACTTGACGTTTAGTATTAAATTTACTTTTATTTTTCATATTTTCAGGATTTGTTGAATTTCTATAAGGATTTGGTGTTGTTTTATCAAATATATCAACTGAATATCTAAAATCAATTGAATATAAATCTACAGGTAATGTTTTATTTGCATCTATTTTTCTATTTCTAAATTGATAATTATTTCTAGCATTTATAACAACATCAACATTTATATCTAAATTTTCATTACTTAAATTAAAAACATTAAGTCCATTATTTTTTTCAGATATTAAACTTCCTAAAACCTTATTTGATAATTTATTTGTTTCTAAATAATTTCTTAATGTTACTATATGTTTAATTACTATACTATTTATACTTTCTTCAATTTCTTTTTTTGATTGTGAATATCTTGGATTTGATTTTGCATTTGCAAAATGTAATTTAGTATCTATATCTGCTGTTTTTGAACTATCATATACATAACGACGCATTGAATCACCACCTGCTATAAATAATTTAACTTGATGTGTTGCATATAATTCATCATTTATTTCTCTTATAAATGCATTAATTGCTGGTCTAAATAAATTCATAAAATATCTATCAATAAAATCAATAAAATCTACAAAATATTTATATGTATATTCATGTTTAATACTTCCTACCCGTTCACTAAAAAATATATTATAATTTGGATATTTTGAATATAACATATTATAAAGACTTACTATTATTTCTAAAATTGCTACTAAAATTATAGATTTATTACTTTCATAATCATCATATGTTTTATTAAAAGTTGCTCCTTTAAATAAAAATTGATATTTTGGAATTATATCATTGTCTTTAATTTTTTCAAATTGTTCTCTAGATAAATTTAGAAATTTTTCAAAAAATATTTTTTGTCTAATATTATCTATATTTAATTCAGATTCTGGTTCTATTTTTGTTTCCGCTTTACTTACATTTAATATACTTTTTGTCATTAAACCAATATAATTAAATCTATTTAAAAATTGTCGTGTATAAATTGGATTAAATGTTTGTGTTCCCATACTTTCTATAATGTCTCTATTCTCAATTTTTGCTAAATAATTTTCTCTAAATGTTTTCATATTAAATGGTCTATAAACTCCACTTGTATCTATTGATTTTTCACTATGATAAAATTCTAAATTATATTCTAATAATATTTTACCTTTTAAAATTTCACTTTCTCTATATATATCAAATGAATCTGTTAATTTACTTTTGAAATTTTCCAAAATTAATAATTCTTTTTCCACTTTTTCTTTATATTCTTTTCTTTGTTTTCCTAACGATTTAAAACCTTCTTGAAATCTTTTTAATAATTTTTCACGTTTTTCTAATGCACCTTTATTTGATGGTGATTTAGCACCTCCATCAATTTTCATTGCATCAGCATATGAATCAAAAATTAATTTAATATTATAATATGGTGTTTTTTTTGTATTTGTTTGAAATGTATCAAATACTGGAAATCTATCTGGATTATAATCAAAATTTTCACATTCTACATAACATTTAATCCCTTTTTCTGATAATAATTTATTTAATTGTAAAACAAAATTATATAATAATATTATCTTTTGATTCCATAATTCCATATCATTAAATATATATTGAAATTTTAAATTACATATAGATAAACTCATTGATTTATCAAAATTTTCAGGTGTTATATCTAATACATCTAGAAAATCTCTATACCAATAATACCATGATAAACCACCATCTACCCAATATGTATATTTATCTTGTTTTCTTTCTTTTATTTCATGCATTAACATTTGATTTGTTACAAAATCATTTATTGATTGATTATCATGAAATTTATAATTTTCTAAAAATGAAAATAATTTTATTTTACGATCATAAGCATTTTTCTTAATATCATTTATTTTAGTATTAATATCCATTTTATTAATTTCTATTATTAATACTCTATAAAAATAAAAAAATGATTTTATAGTAATATTTAAATTTTGAATCCAAAATGGACGATATTTTATCAGAGATGATTAAGCGAAACACTAGAGTCAAGAAATATGATAATATTTATGGTTTAAATACCCTTCTTTTCTATGTCAATAAAATTCATTTGACATATGATTATTGTTTCTTTTCTTTTGAAGATTCTTATTTTCTTTGCAAATATGTATTGGACTCTGATGAGGTTTCTTTTATCCTTGTTCGTCAAAGTGATATTTACAATGAAGATTTCTTTGATGGGCGTAAAGTTGTAATATGTCTTATCGATGATGTCTTCTATGTAATTGTCGATGGTTCTGGCGAGTTTAAAGTTGATGCTTTTCCTGCTGACCGTAAGTCTGATGCCGTTAGACTTTTTAATCGGTTGTGTGTGTAGTTACTGCAAACCTTAATATAGAAACAAAAATATTTTTGTTTTTTTAATTTAAATTTTACACATTAGAACATTCCCATAAAACCATCCATTAATGAATCACCTATACTTACACCTGCACCAATACCAATACCAGATGTTAAATTTGACATAAAACCTCCACTACCTTGTACCATTACTGGTGGCGGATGTTGATGTGAATGTTGTTGGTAATGAGAAGGATAATATGAAGGATAATTAGAAGGATAATTAGAAGGATAATGTTGTTGCCGATAACGATCATTATAATGTTGATGTGGAAATTGATTAGTTTGTTTCATATTCATAAAATTATTATATTGTTCTTTTGTTAAAAATACTAAATCATTATTATTTTGAACTGGTAATAATTGTCCAACCGATTTTTGACCACCTTTTTTTTCTAATTTTCCTTTATTTTTTCGTACATAATTATTAAAATCTTTAAATGTTGTATATTTATTTTTTGTAAATATTTTATTATTTTGCTTATCTAATCTATATTGACTAATTAAAAAACCATCCGCTTGTTTATCTCCATCAATATCTAATTCTTCAATTATATAATAAAATTTACGTTTTGACATTATCTCTAATATCAATTATGAAAATATTTTATTAAGATCCTTTATTAATTTTTTTATATCAATTTGTTTATTATGTATAAGATGTGCAAAAAAAGATTTTTTACTTAAAATAACACGAGGTATTTTATCAATACTTATTAATTTATTTTTAATTGCATTAATTGTTTTATTTGATACTAATATAGGTTTAACAGATGATTTATTAGATGATATAATTAAATCATCTAATATTTTTTCAAGCATTTCTTTAGATATATAATTATTTTTAGTATAAATATAAAAGTTATTTTTTTTATCTATTATAAATTGACGCACCAAAACTCCATCTGGTATTTTATCATTAGTAATATCCAAATCTTCTATAAAATAATAAAATTTTTTCATTTGATACTTCTTCTATTATAATAAATTAATATAAAAATATATTTTTATAGTTAATTATAAATAACTTTTTAATTAAATGCAAGTATTATTAGATACTAAAAAAGAATATATTGAACACTTATTAGATACTTTTTCAACACCATTAGCAAAAAAAATTTATAAGATTTATAATGATGTTAATATGAATATTAGTCAATTTCAAAAAGAACTTGTTAATATTAAAAGTTGGAATAATAATAAAATTAAAGATGAATATGATGAATTAATTAAAAAAACAAGTTGTAAATATTTAGATAAATTACTCGAAAAAATTGTAATTATAGATATTAAACTTAAAATAGATTTAACAAATGTTAAAATATCTCGTAATGATTTAGATATTATTAAACCATATGATTTTATTCATAAATGTTTAATTAATATTAGTATTTATTGTTGGAAAAATGTTTATCTATTTGCAACAAAAAATTTAAAACCTTCTGAAAAACAATATCATTTAAATTTAATTGAAAAAAATATTAGAAAAATAATTAAAAATACAATTAGAGATATAATACCTTTTGAAAAAATATTAGAATTATCTGAAGTTAGATATGATAATGAAATTAAACAACCTAAAACTGTCAAACAAAAAGTATCTGAATACAAAAAAGAAGAAACTGAAGATGAATATAATAAAGATTATGAACAAGAAGATGAAAATGAAGAAGAAGATGAAGAAGAAGATGAAGAAGAAGATGAAGAAGAAGATGAAGAAGAAGATGAAGAAGAAGATGAAGAAGAAGATGAAGAAGAAGATGAAGAAGAAG
>Ga0172373_10000444_pt1 | contig 68481 bp, 49 predicted proteins | sample Lak10m_2_FD_114546 | JGI IMG/M metagenome (GOLD analysis project Ga0172373, IMG submission 114546) | Freshwater microbial communities from Kabuno Bay, South-Kivu, Congo - kab_092012_10m | ecosystem: Environmental > Aquatic > Freshwater > Lake | place: Democratic Republic of the Congo... | reverse complement strand
TGAAAGCGCTCGAGATTCGCCAGCTCACCAAGTCCTTCCGGGTTGGAGACGCCGCGCAGGTGCGGGCTCTGGACGGAGTCGACCTCGAGCTCTCGCGCGGCGAGCGGATCGCGCTGATCGGCGCCAACGGCTCGGGCAAATCGACGCTGCTGGGCGCGATCGCCGGCAGCGTGGATTGCGATGCGGGAACGATCGTGCTGGAAGGCATCGCTCTAGGGCCGCTGCGCGAGCACCGGCGGGCGGAGTGGATCGGACGGGTCTTCCAGAACCCGTTCAGCGGCACCGCCGCCTCGATGAGCATCGCCGAGAATCTGGCGCTGGCCTCGAGACGAGGCCAGTCTCGAGGATTGAGCAGGGCGCTCTCGCGCCAACTGCGCGCCGAGATCGCCGAGCGCGTCGCGGGTCTCGGCATGGGGCTTGAGGAGCGTCTCGACGCGCCCATCGGCAGCCTCAGCGGAGGCCAGCGCCAAGCGCTGACCCTGCTGATGGCGACATGGCGCGTTCCCCGGCTGCTGCTGCTGGACGAGCCTGCGGCGGCGCTGGATCCGCGCAGCGCCGCCAAGCTCATGGAACTGACCCGCGAGCGCGTGGAGCGCGACTCGATCACGACCATCATGGTCACGCACTCCATGCAGCAGGCGGTCAATCTGGGCGGCCGGGTCGTGCTGATGCACCGCGGCCGCATAGTGAAGCAGTGGCCGGCGGGCGCGGATCCCGCCGCTTTGCTGCTGGCCTTCGAGGAACAGCGCCTGCACGAAGAGTCGGCATCGGAAACGGGTGGGACGATCCGCTAGGATCGGAAAGCCCCGATGCGACTTTCCGCCCCACCGACGCGAGCCGAACACGATGTCTGCATCGTGGGATCGGGCCCTGCGGGCCTCGTGCTCGCCCGGGAGCTGCAGGATTCGGGCCTGCGCGTGCTGGTTGTGGAGAGCGGCGCCGAAACCGCGACTGCCCGCGGCAACCGTTTGCGCGCCGTTACGAGCGAGGGAATTCGGATCAAACCCTTCTCGCGCGAGCGGGTATTCGGCGGCGCGTCGACGACGTGGGCGGGACTCTCGAGCCCACTCGACGCGATCGATCTGGCCGCGCGCGAGTGGGTCCCGCTCTCCGGCTGGCCGATCGCTCCCGAAGAGCTTCACTCGGGGTATTCGCGGGCCGCGGAGCGGCACGGCTTCGCCTCACCGAATCAGCTGAGGCTCGATGGTCCGCTGGCAGGATTGCGCTCGAAGGGCGACTGGCATCCGCGCTGGGATCGAATCGAGGAGAAGCTGTTTCTCGCTGCGGCCCCGGCACAGAATTTTGCCGCGCTCCATGGCTCGATCTTCGCGGGAACGTCCGCGGATCTGCTGCTGGATACCAGCGTCGTGCGGCTGGAGACCGAACGCTCCAGCGGCCGCGTCCAGCGCGCCGTCGTCCGGCGCTCGGATGGAACCGAAGGCGCGATCCATGCCGGAACTTTCGTGCTCGCCACGGGCGGCATCGAGAACGCGCGGCTGCTGCTGCTTTCCCGCGACGCCTGCGACCGGGGTCTGGGCAACGAGCAAGATCAGGTCGGCCGCTGCCTGATGAATCATCCCAAGAACTACTGCGGCGAGCTCACCTTCAGCGAACCGCTGCGCAGTCTGCCCTATTTCTTCGGCTGCATGCACGCGGGCTTCTCCGGTTACGGCGGTCTGCGGCTTGCGGAAGCGTTCCAGCGCGAGCGGCGCGTGCTCAACAGTTATGTGCGCATGGAGCCGTTGTTCCCCTGGAGCGATTCGCGCGGTGTCGAGGCGCTGGTGACGCTGGCAAAGCGCAACCGCCTGCTGATCGGCAGCGTGCAGCGACAAGGCCGGCGCGGCACCGTCGAGCTGCGCGACTATGCCGAGACCGGCGACGACTCGGTCTTTCAGGAGGAACAGCGCGCGAGTGTCCTGCTGGGGCATGTGCTGCGAGACCTTCCGGATGTGCTGCGCTACGCATGGAGCCGGACGGTCTCCCGGCGCAAGCCGCGTATCCAGGCAGCACGTCTGCGCAACTTCATGGAGATGCAGCCAGATCCCGAAAACCGGGTGCTTCTCGACGAGCGGCTCGATGAGCAGGGAGTGCCCTTGCCCCTGGTGCGACACACGGTCAGCGAGCTTGACCGCCGCTCGCTTCTGGAACTGCACCGCCAGCTCGGCGAGGAATTGCGCGCCAACGGAGCGCAGCTCACCAGCCCGCTCGACAAGGCCAGCCCCTGGCCGGTCGATGCGGACGCCTCCCATCACATGGGCACGACCCGCATGGGACATGATCCGCGGACATCGGTGGTCACTCCCGACTTGCGCGTGCACGGCGTGCCCAATCTGTATTGCGCCGGCGCCAGCGTGTTTCCGACCAGCGGTTGCGCCAACCCGACCTACACGATCGCCGCGCTGAGCATCCGACTGGCCAGGCATCTGACCCGCGAGGCCCGCTCATGAGTTCAAGAACCAGAGTCTGGATCATCGGTTCGGGCAAGCGCGTGCGCGAGACCGCACTTCCGGCCTTCCTCAGGGCCGAGGAGCACTTCGAGATTACGAGCGTCTGGGCGCGATCGGAGAAAGAGCTCGACATCGACGGTCGGCGTCTGGCCGTGCGTTCCCTGGAGCAGTGCTCATCCGCCGAGACGGAACAGGTCGATCTCGTCTACGTAGCTGTGGGCAAGGCGGCGACGCATGTCGTTCTGGAACGCCTGCTGGCGCTGGGAGCCGGCCGTGCGGATCTGCTGATCGATACGCCGGTCTTGGTCTTCAAGCACTTCCGACACACGCCGCTGCTTGCGCGCTTCCGCCGCGCGTGGGTAGCCGAGGATTGCGCCTATCTGCCCTGGATCCCGCTCGTGCATGGCGCGGTCGAGTCGGGCATGATCGGTCGGCTGCGCTCGGCGCGCTTTGAGCACTCGGCTTACGCCTACCACGCCAATTCCACGCTGAAGGCGCTGGTGCCCGGGTGCGCTCTGCTCAACGCACGGCGTGTGCGCCTTGGGGAAGGTCAAAGCGAGCGCCGCTTTCAATTCACGCGCCAGTGGAATGCGTGCGTGGTCGATCCGCGCGACTACGCCCGGGGACGTTTTCGGATCGAGGGCGAGAAGGCCGCGTTGGCGGACGCGGGCGAGGGTCTGCGAATCGGGCTGGAAGGCATCGACACGCTGCGGGCGGGCGATCTGACTCATCCACTCGATGAACGCGAACAGTGGCTGCTGGGCGCTTCTTGCCGAGGCTTGTCGCTCACGGCCGCACAGGAAGCGATGAAACGCGTCGGATTCCTGCGGCTGCTGCGCTCGATAGCCGCGGGCCGCGGTGCCTATCCGCTCGCGGACGGGCTGGATGACATGCTGTCCGACTACTGGCTCGAGAAGACCGGGCGCTGGTGGTCGACGCCATTGACGAATGTTCGCTCCCCGCTGGCTCGGAGCCTCTACCGCGCGGTCAGCACGCTGGGCGCCCGCTGACCTCCTGCTCAGACGATCATTCCGGCCGCCACCGTGGCGTTGGTGGTTTCGTCGATCAGGATGAACGCGCCGGTGGACCGGCTGCGCTGGTAGGGGTCGTACATCAGGGGCACGGTGGTGCGAACCTTGATCCGTCCGATGTCGTTGGCCTCGAGCCTGTCCACCCCGGGTTCGCGGTGTCCGGTGCGAATGTCGAGCTTGTACTCGATGCTCTCGACCATGGCGCGCGCATTGCGCGTGGTGTGCTTGATCGCGTAGCGACCCCGCGCCTGGAGCGGCCGGTCTCCAAGCCAGCACACCCGAGCGTCGAATTCCTGCGCGACCGTGGGCCGGTTTCCAGGCCGACAGAGCATGTCCCCCCGCGAAACATCGACGTCCTCCGCGAGTCGCACGATCACGCTCATCGACGGGTAGGCCCGGTCGACGGGACAGGGATCGCCATCCGAACCGATGACGTCGATGCCGGCGACGGTCGTCGTCTCCCCGCTCGGCAGGACCATGACCTCATCTCCCGGCTTGAGCACGCCTCCCGCGATCTGACCGGCATAGCCGCGATAGTCCGGGAAACGGCTCGATTGCGGGCGCACAACCCACTGCACCGGAAAGCGCACGTCCTGCAGGTTGCGGTCGCTCGCGATGTAGACATGCTCCAGATGGTGCAGCAGCGTCGAGCCCGAGTACCAGGGCATGCGCTCCGAACGGTCGACCACGTTGTCGCCGTTGAGAGCGCTCAGCGGAATGAAAGTGACATCCTGCACGTCGAGCCGGCTCGCGAGCGCCCGAAGATCGGCCTCGATGCGGCGGAAAGTGGCTTCGTCATGGTCCACGAGGTCCATCTTGTTGACGGCCATCACGAGATGCGGGATGCGCAGCAGCGAAGCGATGTAGGCATGCCTTCGAGTCTGCTCCAGCACCCCGTGGCGCGCATCGACCAGCACGATCGCCAGATTCGCCGTGCTGGCACCGGTGACCATGTTGCGTGTGTACTGGATGTGGCCCGGCGTGTCCGCGAGGATGAACTTGCGGCGCGGCGTGGCGAAATACCGATACGCGACGTCGATGGTGATGCCCTGTTCGCGCTCGGCTCGCAGTCCGTCGGTCAGCAGCGCGAGGTCGGCCCGTTCATGGCCGCGTCGGCGGGAGGCATCCTCCACCGCGGCGAGCTGATCCTCGAAAATGGACTTGGTGTCGTGCAGCAGGCGGCCGATCAGCGTGCTCTTGCCGTCGTGCACGGAACCCGCCGTGGAAAGCCGGAGCAGGTCGACCGGGTCGGCATCCGCGCCCGAGGAATCGGCGCCGTGCCGGAAAGGCTGGGGCTCGGCCATCAGAAGTATCCCTCCTTCTTGCGGTCTTCCATGGCAGCCTCGGTCGCCCGGTCATCCGCTCGGGTGGCTCCCCGTTCGGTCACGCGCGCCGCGGCGACCTCGCTGATCACTTCTTCGAGAGTGGCGGCGCCAGATTGCACCGCTCCCGTGCAGGTCATGTCCCCCACCGTCCGGAAGCGCACGGTCTCGGTGAAGAGCTCCTCGCCCGGCAGGCGTTGAACGAAGGGCCCATCGGCGTACAGCATCCCGTCGCGCCGAAAAACCTCGCGACGGTGGGCGAAGTAGATCGAGGGCAGTTCCATGCGCTCGAGGGCGACGTACTGCCAGACGTCCAATTCCGTCCAGTTGGAGAGCGGGAAGACGCGCAGGTGTTCGCCCTTGCGAATGCGCGCGTTGTAAAGCGACCACAGTTCCGGGCGCTGGTTCTTGGGATCCCACTGCCCGAACTCGTCGCGGTGGGAGAAGATGCGCTCCTTGGCCCGGGCCCGTTCTTCGTCGCGACGGGCGCCGCCGATGGCGGCATCGAAACCATGCTGCTCGATCGCATCGAGCAGCGTGACGGTCTGCAGGCGGTTGCGTGAGGCGCGCGGTCCGGATTCCTCGCTGACGCGGCCCCGGTCGATGGAGTCCTGCACGCTGGCGACGATCAGCCGCTCGCCGAGCGCCGCAACCGTGCGGTCGCGGTAGTCGATCACTTCCGGAAAATTGTGTCCCGTGTCCACATGCATCAGCGGAAAGGGAAACCGCGCCGGGCGGAAGGCCTTCTCGGCCAGCCGCAGCAGGAGGATCGAGTCCTTGCCCCCCGAGAATAGGAGGACCGGCCGTTCACGCTCGGCAGCCAGTTCGCGCAGGATATGAACGGACTCGTCCTCCAGCGCGCGCAGATGGCTGCGCGAGAAGGAAGGTTGTTCTTGGTGGACAGGCATGGGCGGTTTCCGGTCGGGCCAGCATAGCGCATCGAAATCGCGCCTTCACGCCGCGTCCATGGGTGACGGGCCGGTCCATGGGCACCCGCGGCGGACGCGCACAGTGCCGGTCGCCGCACAGTGCCGGTCGCCGCACAGTGCCGGTCGCCTTTCAGCGATGGTCGCCGCTCAGCGATGGACGCCAGGGGCTTCATGGCCCGTGGCTTCGACCCACTTCTCGTAGTTGGAGTGGAAGATCAGCGGCTTCTTCGAGACGCCGTCGCCGCCTCCGCTGAGATCGAGCACGCGCGTCGCCAGACCCTTCAGAAAGCCGCGGTCGTGGCTGACGAACAGCATGGTCCCGTCGAAGCTCTCGAGCGTCTTGACAAGCATTTCCTTGGTTGCCAGATCGAGGTGGTTGGTCGGCTCGTCCAGCACGAGGAAGTTGGGCGGATCGAACAGCATCTGGGCCAGCACGAGCCGCGAGCGCTCCCCGCCGGAAAGCACTCGGATGTGCTTGTCGATGTCATCGCCGGGAAAATCGAAGGCGCCCAGCAAGCTGCGCTTGGAAGGCGTGGTTGCGATCGGGAAAGCCCTGTCGATCTGATCCCAGACCGTGATGGCGGGATCGAGAATCTCGAGAGCCGACTGGGCGAAGTAGCCGAGCTTGACGCTCGCCCCGACCCGGACCTCACCGCTGTCCGCCTGCGTCACGCCAGCGACCAGCTTGAGCAGCGTGGTCTTGCCGGCGCCGTTGACGCCCATCACGCACCAGCGCTCGCCCCGCTTGATCTCGAAGTCGAAGTTGTCGTAGATCACGCGCTCGCCGTAGCGCTTGTTGAGTCCCTTGACGACCAGAACGTCGTTTCCGGAGCGCGGAGGGACGCGAAACTCGAAGGGAACCAACTCGCGTTTCTTGGGCGGCTCGAGCTTCTCGATCTTCTCCAGCTTCTTGACGCGGGACTGAACCTGCGCCGCCTTGGCGGCATGGCGTTCGAAGCGCTCGATGAAGCGCTCCTCCTTTTTCAGCATCGCCTGCTGGCGCGTGAAAGCCGCTTCCTGCTGAGCGGCGCGCACCTCGCGTTCGCGCTCGTAGAAGTCGTAGTTTCCGCCATAGTTGACGAGCTCCCCGTTGTCGATCTCCAGAAGCCGTGTCACGACGCGGTTCATGAAGTCGCGGTCGTGGCAGGTCATGAGAACCGCGGATTTCGAGTTCCGCAGGAACTCCTCGAGCCACAGGATCGACTCGATGTCGAGGTGGTTGGTCGGCTCGTCGAGCAGCAGGACCTCGGGTTCGCCGATCAAAACCTTGGCGATCGACACTCGCATGCGCCAGCCACCGGAGAGCAGGCCGACATCGGCATCGACCTGTTCCTCGCGAAAGCCAAGCCCGGACAGGACCTCCCGAGCGCGCGATTCGAGCTCGTAGCCTCCCAACTGGAGGTACTCGCCCTGCACTTCGCCAAAGCGCGCGAGGATGTCGTCCATTTTCGAAGCCTGATCCGGGTCGCCCATCGCCGCCTCGAGCGACTTGAGTTCGTGGTGCAGATCACCCAGGCGACCGCTGCCCGCGATCGCCTCGTCGATCACGGTCCGGCCGGCAGCCTCGCTCGCATCCTGGCGGAAATATCCGACCGTGACGCGTCTGGGCACGGAAACCTCGCCGTCATCCGGCGTCTCCTCGCCCATCAGCAGGCGGAAGATGGTCGACTTGCCCGACCCGTTGGGGCCGACCAATCCGACCTTTTCGCCCGGATTGAGCTGAAAGGTGGCGTCGACGAGCAGCGCGCGACGACCGTAGTGCTTCGAGACACCGCTGAGCGCGATCATGGCTGCGAGACGCGGGGACTACAGTCCGGCGCCGAATTCGGAAGGCTCATGCTCCCGGCGGGGCTTCGGAGCGTAGCTACCCCGATCAATCGGAGGCGGAAGCGGAGCCCGGGCGGTGTTCTTGCGCTGGTTCGAGGGCCCGCGCTGCGGCGCTCCCGCGCGGCGGGCGGGCGGCCCGCCACGCTGTCGCGGTCCGGCGGAGCGCGCTCCCTCCGCACGCCCTGTCGGCCTGCGCGGCTGGAGCTCGGAAGCCTCTTCGCGTGCGGACGGAGCAGGCTTGGGCTTGCCGCCAGGCACGGAGGCGTGCGGGATCTTCTTCTTGGTGCGCTTCTCGATGTCCGCGAGCAGCGAGCGCTCCTCGTCATCGCACAGCGAAATGGCGATGCCGGTGGCGCCGGCCCGTCCGGTGCGGCCGATGCGGTGCACGTAGCTCTCCGGCACATGCGGCAGCTCGTAGTTGACCACGTGGCTTACGCCATCGATGTCGAGTCCCCGGGCCGCGATATCCGTGGCGACCAGAACGCGGATCGAGCCTTCGCGGAAGCCCTTGAGCGTGCGCTCGCGGTTGTTCTGCGATTTGTTGCCGTGGATGGCGTGGGCCGGGATCCCGTGCTGATTGAGCGCGCGGGCGACTTTGTCCGCGCCGCGCTTGGTGCGCGTGAAGACAAGCGCCCGATCGATCTCCTTGACGGAGAGCAGGCGCACCAGAAGATCCGACTTGCCGCTGCGGTTGACGAAGTAGACCGACTGGGTGATCGCGTCCACCGTGGAAGCGGGAGGCGCGACATACACCTTGACCGGTTCGTGGAGCATGCTGTCGGCGAGCTTCGCGATCTCGGGCGGCATGGTCGCCGAAAAGAGCAGCGTCTGCCGCTTGGGAGGCAGCTTCGCCACGATGCGCCGCACATCCGGGATGAAACCCAGATCCAGCATGTGGTCCGCCTCGTCGAGCACCAGCACCTCGACCTTGTCGAGGCGCACGAAGCCCTGTCCCATCAGGTCGACGAGACGGCCGGGGGTGGCGACGAGAACATCGACGCCGCGCTGCAGCGCCGCAACCTGCGGGTTCTGGCCGACGCCGCCGTAGATCACGGTCGAGGCCAACGAGATGCCCTGGCTGTAGGTGCGAAAACTCTCCGCGACCTGCGCGGCGAGCTCACGGGTCGGAACCAGCACCAGCGTGCGCGGACACTTGGGCGCAGGGCGGGTCTTGTGCGCCATCAGGCGCTGGATGATCGGAAGGGCGAACGCGGCGGTCTTGCCGGTGCCTGTCTTGGCGCAGCCGAGCAGGTCCCTGCCTTGCAGCAGGTGCGGGATGGATTGGAGTTGGATGGGCGTGGGCTCGGTGTAACCGGCGGCCTGCACGCACTTGAGCAGGGGCGCGGCCAAGCCGAGCCCGTCGAAAGTGTTCATCAAGAAAACGATCAGCGCCCTCAGGGGGCGCGCGCCGTAGCTCCTCAGGGGCGGTCCTTACCGCCCGCACGAAAACGAGGAGCCCTTCGGCAGAATGAGCGAGCGAATATAGCACACAAGGGGCGTGTGCGACCCACAATCCCGTGACGACCCGCTTCTAGGGCTCTGGACGCGCCGCGAAGGGGTCGATTGCCTTCCAGGGCTGCTCCTCGTGCATGTCGATCACGGCGGGCCCGTCGAAGCGGTTCTCCGAGAGGATCGCGAGGAAGGTCACGGGCTCCCCGAACACGTTGTAGGAACCGTGCACCTCGTCGCGGGGCACGTGAGCCAGCTCACCCGGGCCGAGGATCCGCTTCTGACGGCCGACCCACTGCTCGACGCGGCCGTCGAGAACATACAGGAGCTCCTCGAAGCACGGATGGCGGTGAAAGCGATGCGCGGCACCCGGCGGCATCCTGACCCTCACCAGCTGGAGCCGCTCCGCATGGACCAGCCCCGGTCGCGCCAGCCACTCGTGCTCACCCCACGGCAGCATCTCGACCTGTGCTTCCTTGGAAGTGACAAAGCAGAGAAAATGCTCGCACATGCTCAGCGCGTCCGCTTGGCCTTCCTGGCAGGCAGCCTCAGGGCCTTGAAGTCCTCGATCTGCTTCCTGATCGCGATTTCGGTCGGCAGCCGCTCGGTCGAGCTGGCTCCGTAGAAGCCGTCGATGCCCTCGACATGGTCCATGATGAACTGCGCATCGGCGGGCATGGCGATCGGGCCGCCGTGACACAGGCAGATCACATCCTTGCGAACCTTCTTGGCTGCATCCACGATCGCCTGAATCAGCTTCACGCAGCTCGCGGGGGTCTTGACGCTTCTGGCGCCGATCGATCCGCCGCTCGTGCAACCCATGTGCGCAACCACGATGTCCGCGCCCGCTCGAGTCATCTCGGTCGCTTCATCCGGGTTGAAGCAGTAGGGCGTGGTGAGCATGTCCATCGAGTGAGCGAGCTTCACACAGTCGACTTCAAGGCCGTAGCCCATGCCCGTCTCCTCGAGTGTGCTGCGCAGTTCGCCTTCGATCAGTCCGACGGTCGGAAAGTTCTGGATGCCAGCGTAGCCCAGCTCCCGCAGCTCGCGCAGGAAGAGCTTCGGCATCATGAACGGGTCCGTGCCGCAGACACCCGCGAGCACGGGCGTATGCCTGACGACGGGAATGATCTCGAAGGCCATCTCCTTCACGATCTGGTTCGCGTTGCCATAAGGCATCAGGCCCGCGGTGGATCCCCGGCCGGCCATCCGGTAGCGACCCGAGTTGTAGACGATCAGCAGATCGATGCCGCCCGCCTCCTCGCTCTTGGCGGAGATTCCGGTTCCCGCGCCGCCGCCGATGATCGGTTCACCGCGCGCAATCTGCGCGCGGAATCGCTTGAGGATGGCTTGACGGGAGTTGTCGACGGTCTTGTTCTTGGCCATGGGTTCCATCAACGGGGCAAAAGCCAGCGGACGATGTTGGTGTAGAGAGTCTGGTAGGCGCGATGCTCGTGAGCGGCGCCGTCGTGGCCAAGCGAGAGGCCGACGATGCGCCCCTTGCCCAGCGTGCGCAGCCACAGCACGGGGTAATCCCGGCCGCTGGAGAGCGAGTAGCCCTGCAGAAGCACTTCGCTCTTCCCGGCGGGATCGAGTTCCACGCGGTAGAGCTCGTCGCGGATCCGGAAAGGATGGTCGACGCCTTTCAGCAGTTCGTGCCGGGGAGCGAGCGCGCGAACCTCGAACTCGCCATAGTCTTCATGGCTGCGGGAACCGCCTCCGACGAGCTGCGCGTTGAACTCGGGCCAGTCAGCCCAGTTGAACCAGATGGCGGGGTGCAGGAGGAACAGGCCGCCGCCCTGCGCGACATGCTCGCTGATCCGTCGGCGCAGTTCGGGTTTCTCGATCGGCTGATTGTTGGTAAGGATCAGCAGCTTGGCGAGCGGGAGCTGGGCTTCGAATTCGTCGATGTCCTCGGTGAACAGCGTGCTCGTGAAGTCCGCCGCTCGCAGCGTGCCGAGATCCGCCTCCCCGAACCAGCGCCGGAAGTCGTGGCTGGAACCGCCGCCGAGGATCAGGACGTCGGCGGGGCGAACCTGACGCGGTCCCTCGGGAGCCGCCACGAAAGCCCTGCTGGGTGCGCCCGGCAATTCCGCCGTCAGCGCCACGATCGTGGGAGCGAACAGGTTGTCGTAGCTCGAGAGGGTGATGGAGCGCACGACTGCCTTGCGCGAGGGTATCACGCTGTGGAAGCGCACCTGACCCCAGCTGTCAGCGGCGAGGAAGTCCTCGACATACTTCGAACCGGGGACGTCGTTGCGGCTGATCCAGTCGCCGAACTCGACCCCGTTGTGCATCACATGCTCTTCGGTGGAACCGTCGGCGTAATTCCAGACCCACTTCAGGATCTCCGTCTTGGCGCGATGGAAGGGATGCCCCCAGGCGGCGATGCCCCCGAGGATGTGCACGGCCTGCACCTCGAAGCCCACGGGCACTTCGACGCTCTGCGGCGCCAGGCGCTTGCACTCCCAATCGCCGGCCGTACCGCCCTTCAGCACGATCACGTTGTTGCCCGAGCTCGTGCGCGCGGGATCCAGCAGCTCGAAGGGCACCTCGAACACCGTGTTCATTCCGAATTTCCGGGGCTTGAGAATCTCCCCGCTTTGGCGCCGGTCGTAGATCCCATCGAGGGAGTTGCGAGTCACAGCCGCGGAAAGATCGAGCAGCCGGAAACCTTCCGTGCCGCTGGCAAGGAAAGCGATCAGATCGCGCAGGCCCTTGGCGCCGAGGCTCTCGAAACCGGCCGGCATCGGCGAGCGACCGGTATTCCTGAGGACGGCGATCTCGCTGCGCGCGATTTCCTTCTCGCCGCCGTTCCAGCGCAGCAGGATCGAATCCGCGCTTTCCCTGGCGAGCACACCGGCGAAGAGTTCCTCATCGACGGTTTGACAGGTCCACTCGGTGTAGGCTTCCTCCACCGCACGGTTGGGATCGAGAATCACGGGCAGCAGATCCTTGGCCCCATGCGCGCCCATTCCCGTGATGTCCGGGCCGACCTTGCCGCCCTTGCCGTTGACCATGTGGCACGCCGCGCAATTGGCCTCGAAAAGCTGCTTGCCATGCACGGGGTCGCCGCCGGGCTGATCCACCTCGGGCAGCAGCCGCGCGATCAACACCTGCGCCTGCGAAGCGCCGGCACCGGCGCGTTCGAGGACCGCCTTCGCCTGAGCGGCGATGTTCGCATCCGGGTGCGTGCGCAAGCGATGCATCTTCTGCGTTCCCAGCGAGCGCGCAGGGAGCTGGTTGGTGTCGATGGCTCTCAGGAGCGCCTCCGCCCCGGAACTGCGCGCGAGGAGCCTGCCGAAGATCCGATCCTGCACCTGGCCCGAAGCCTGCGGGTAGGCGCGAATCAGGGCCTGCGCGGCCTCGACGCAGTCCGAAGCCCCCAGCGCATCGACCAAGGCAACCTGATCCTGTAGCGGAGCGGTCGGACTGAAGAGCCTGCCGGCGGAGCCGACCGCGGCGGCACGGCGCTCGGGGATGGTCAACAGCGTGCTCAGCGCGAAGCGGCGCGCCTCGCGGTTCATCGCTTCGTCATCGAGCATGCGGCTGAGCCGCTCGCCCAGCTCACCGGTGCGATTGCGCAGAACACCGGTGCTGTCCCAGGCCGAGACCAGCCGCATGGCTGCCGCGGCGGTTTCGATCTGGGGATCGCCGAGCAGCCGGGTGATGGCCTCGGCGAGTTCACCTTCGATCTTCGGCCTTGAAGCGGAGGCAAGATCTCTGGCGAGCACATCGATCACGGGTGCGCTGACCGTGGCGTTGAGACCGGCGGTCTGGGCGATCGCCTGCACGATGCCGGCGGCTGCCGCCGCATCCTTCCTGCGGGCGGCGCGTCTTGCGAGTTCCGTGCCCAGCGAACCCGAATCGGCGCCTGCGGAGGCGACGAGGGCGCGGAAGGACTCCAGCGGAGCCCGCCCGGCGATGCGCAAGGCGGCATTCTTCGACCAGCGATCCTCAAAGCGCGACCAGTGCGCGGCAATCGACTTCGCGGATGCCTCGTCGGCGCCCAGATCGCCCAGAGCCACCAGCGCCTGGAGTCTCACCTGCGGTTCGCGCGCATCGAGTTGAGCGAGCAGTTCGCGCCGAACGGCCTGGTCGGCGGATCCGGTCTCCCCGGCGATACGCGCGGCGGCCGCTCGCACCGCCGGCTCCTTGTCGCTGAAGATGCGCTTGAAGTCGGCCGGCTCGAGGCCGCCCGTGCGAGCCAGCAGCCAGGCACCCGCGAGCCGCGCGGTCATGGCGCCGGATTCCAGCGCCTGACGCGCTTCCTTTCGCGCGCTCTCGCCGCCCGTCTCCGCCAAGAGGCGCAGCGCATTGCCGCGTATCACGGAGTTGGCGCTCGCAAGGTCGACACCAAGATCGCGCTCCGCCTGCTTGTGCTGCACGCGCCAGATCCTGCCGTGCATGTGGTCGCGATCCGGGCGCTTGGCCGCGTTCGTCGGACCATGCTCGGGTCCGCGCGTATCGTTGTGCACGATCGCCTGATTGTAGAAATCGAGCACGTACATCGCGCCGTCAGGACCGACGCGCATGTGGACCGGTCGGAACCACAGGTCGCGGCCCGCGAGGAACTCGGGATTGCGCGCCTTGGCGGCCTTGAAGGTCGCACCGTCACGCGCGAGGACGTCGTGGTGGACGATGTGGACGGTGGGCTCGGCCACGAAGTGGGCGTTGCGCCATTCCTTGGCGGGCCAGGCGCCTCCCGTGTAGAGCAGGCCTCCGGAAGCCGCCGTGAACCCCCCCACGAAGTCGATCTGCGCGTAAGCCGGATCCTTGTGCGTCAGGATCGGTTCGACGCGATCGTGATCCGGACAATCGGCCCAGCTCTCGACATCGCCCATGCGGCCGTCGGCGAACACGCGCTCGGGCACGACCACATGGCGCAGATGCGCGCCGTTCGCCATCGTGAAGAACAGCTCCTCCTCGTCGGAGAAATCCAGCCCCCACGTGTTCGAACCGTAATTGGAGACCATCTCGATCGCGCTGCCATCGGGCCTGAAGCGGAACAGGCCGTTGCCGATATGTCCGAAATCCTTGCCGGCCGCGTTTCGGATGTTGCGCGAGCCTCCGCCGCTGTACCCCTGAGTGGCATAGATCCAGCCGTCGAGGCCCCAGCGCATGTTGCTGAACGTGGCATGGGTGTCGCCGTAGCCAAAGCCCGAATACAGGACCACGCGCTCGTCACAAGCATCGTCGCCGTCCGTGTCGCGCAGCAGCAGGATCTCCGGGGCCTGAGCGATGATCACGCCGTCCTTGTGGAAGACCAGGCTCGTGACGAGGTCCAGTCCCTCGAAAAACACCTGCTTGCGATCCATGCGGCCGTCGCCGTCGCCGTCCGTGAGAATGGAAATCATGTCCGCCGGCGCCTTGCCCGAGAACTTCGATTTCTCGGGGTAGCCAACGGTTTCGGCGACCCACATGCGGCCGCGCGTATCCCAGTCGATCGATATCGGCTTGACGACCAGCGGCTCGGCGGCGGCCAGCGAGAGCCCGAACTGCTCGTGCAGCTCCAGCTCCGCCGCGGCCTTGGAGGGCTCGATCGGACCACCCGGCGGATAACGCACGGAGACCCGCTCTTCGGGCGAGACCAGCAGATCGACATCGCGCCGGCCGGCCCAGGCGATGCCGCGCAGCAGCAGCGCGCGCCAGCCCGGATGCGAGAAGGAAGTCCACTCATGGCCCTGAATCGAAACGAAGGATCGATAGTTGCCCTTCTCGAAGATCCAGGTCTGGGGCGACGCATCGAACACGGAATGGAATCCGCGAGCGAGCACTCGCGCGGCCGGATCGAGTTGGAGATCGGTGTACAGCTCGTCGTTGAAGCGAAAATTGCCCGCGTCAGCCGTGATCGGGTGTTCGCGATCGGTGAAATAGAGGTCGGTCATGCCTTCATGCCACTTGGCATGGCCGTGTTCCCAGGCCCCGCCGATGACGCCCTTCCACCACTGGGGATCGTCGCCGCAGACCGCGTCATGAATCGCGACGATTCCGCCGCCGCGCTCCAGGTAGGACTCGAGGTTCCTGCGCTCCTCGCCGTGAATCGAGCCGGCATCGGCCGCGTACATCACGAGAACGTCCGTCCGTGACAGTTCCTCCCGCGTCGGGAAGCGCAATGCGCCCTCGACACTGGCGCCGCGCTGGCGGAGCAGCCCGCTCCACTCGCGAACCCACAGTTCGTGCTCATGCTGGCCGGGACCGTGTGTCTTGGGGCCTCCGCGCAGGTAGATGTGCAGCGGCTCCTGGGGCGTGACCATCGACAGCGCAGCGAAGAAAAGGGGCAACATCGCGCGCGATTCTATCCCGGCCGGCCGGAGCGAAAAGCTCGCTAGTCGAAGATCTCGAGCCGCGGATTGCGCACGCGCAACTCGGTCGCCGGACCGGAGTGCAGTTGAAAGGCGACCACGCCACGTCGCAGCCCCTCGGGATCCTCGAGATCGACGCACAACTGACCGTCGATCCAGGTGCGCACTTTCGAGCCGCGTGCCTCGATCGCGTAATGGTGCCATGCACCCGGCACGAAGTGGGCGGCATCGAAGCTCGAGTGCAGCAGGCCGCGGCGATGTTCCTCGTAGAGCTTGCCCCACCAGCCGGGGCCGATGTCGGCCTGATAGCCCATGACTTCGCGCTCCGGCAGTTCCACGGATCGGAACTGAATGCCGCTGTTGCCCTCGTCGCGGACGAGCTGCACGTCCAGCTCCAGCCGGAAATCGCCCAATTCCAGTTCGCCGATCAGGAACTCGTTCCGCGCCAGGCCGGTGGTGCTGCCGATGAGCTCCCCGGCTTCCACACGCCACGAGACTCCGTCGCCCCTCCAGCCCTGCAGCGTCCGCCCGTCGAAGAAGCTCGCGGCATTCGCCCGCGTGCCTCGAATCGGCGTCTGACCGGGCGATCGCAGGTAGGCGACCAGGTCGCGAGCTTCCTCGAAGCTCAACGCCTCGAGCTGGCCCTCCGGCATCAGCGAGTGGGGCGCGCGCGCGCGTTTCTCGATCTCGCGCTTGTCGAGGGTGATCCGCTCGCGCTCGTTTTCGAGCGTCAAGCTGTTGTCCGTCTCCGAACGCAGCAGACCTTGGAAGAAGCGTCCATCCTCGGTCCACACCAGCGTTGCCTGATAGTCCTGCCCGATCACCGCGCTGGGGTCGATCAGGTTGGTCAACAGATAGTCCAGATCGGCGCGGTTGGAGCCGGTCAGCTCCGGACCAAGCCCTGCGCCGCGGCCAAACAGTGCGTGACAGTTCTGACAAGTTCGCGAATAGACCTCCCGTCCGCGCGGCAGATCGGCCTGTGCGAGCGCCTCGGCGCTGAGCCGGGCCTTCCACTCCGCCACCCGCTGAGCCGCCTGCTCTCCGGGACTGCGCACGCGGCCCCAGACGCGCTCGAGTCGCTCGCGCAAAGCCTGATCGCCTGCCGCATGCAGGTTCGTCGCCGCCAATGCGTCGAGCGCGCTCCTCGGCAAGCGGCCATCCTCGATCGCGTCGAGAATCCGGCCTCCCAGTTCCGGACGCTCCGCGAGGCTGCGCATCGACTCCACGCGCAGTTCCTCCGGCAGGCTCGCGTAGCGATCGAGCAGGATCACGGCCGATTCGAACATGCCGAAGGCACGCAGAGCAGCGACGGCGAGCGCCGGCTCGTCGAGCAGCGTGGGCAACAAAGGCTCGAGTTTCGGATCTCGAGCATCCACCAGTCTGCGGAGCGCTTCGAGGCGTGTATCCGCGCTGAGCCCTCGATCCTGCACGCGCTCGCGCAAGCGCGGCAGCTCGCTCGTGTCCCCGAAGGCCAGCAGCAGCGCCGCGCGATCTTCCTGGCGGGCGGCATCCGGAGCGAGTTTCTCCATCAGCGACTTCAATCGCGCCGGCGCCTTCAGTCCGCGCTGCTCGGCGAGGCCGGTGCGCACTTCGCTCAGCATCCAGGGCCAGTCGCTTGGATCTGCCTCGCCGTCCAGAAAGGCGAACAGGGCTTCGTGGAGCGCCGGATCGGCCGCGGCCCGGCGCAGGGCGAATCGGCGCGGATCCGACAGTCGGGAACGCGACAGCATGCGCAGGCTGGCGGGCGTATCGAGCGCCAGCAGCGGCTCAGCCGCCATCCAGAGCATGGCGAGGAGGCAGGGGTCGTGTTCATCTTCGGCGCGCTGGCTCAGCGCCTCGACCAGCGCGACGCGCTGGGCGACATCGATGCGCTGGGCCGCAGAGGCCAGCGCCAGGCGGACACGGGGCGAGGCGCTGGTGCGCGCCAGCTCTTCCCATGCGGCCAGCGTCTGTGCTTCGACCGCGCGGTCTTCGCAAGCCAGCCGGACAGCCCAGCTGACCACCGCATCGTCGGGATCTCCGAGCAACTTCCGCAGGCGCCCCTCGTCGATGCCCCTCGCCGCATGCAGAGTCCAGAGCGCCTCGAGCCGCCCCGGACCGGAACCGTCGATACGGGCCTCGAGCACAGCCGCGACCTGAGCACCGATCCCGCGCTCCTGCAGCAGTCGACGAGCGTGCCGCGCCGTCCACGCATTGGGGTCGGCGATGCGCTCCGCGAGCTCGCGCGAGGCCAGAGCGCTCAGTCGCACTCGCGGCTTCGACCACGCTCCGTAGCGCAGCCGGTACAGGCGCCCGTTGCCGCGATCGAAACGCGTGGGATCGTTGAGATGGCAGGCCTGAGCGTCATACCAGTCGATCACGAACACTTCGCCCATCGGCCCCTGCGCCAGCGCGATGCCTCGAAACCACTGGTCATTCGCAAGCAGCAGGTCCGCGGCATGCGAGGCCACGAAACTCGAGCCCCGCGGCCTGAGCAGGTCGCGATTGATGCGGTTGCCGTGGATGTTGTTCATCAGCAGCGCGCCGCGATACTCCTCTGGAAAGGCCTCCGCCTGGTACACGAGCGCGCCCGCATGGGCATGTCCTCCGCCGTAATCGCCGGATCGATTGTTCCCGGCCCAGGGGTTGGCCCCTGTCCAATGGCGGTGATCGGCGATCGTGTCGAGCTCGCGGTACACATGCGCCTCGAAGTGAGCGCCCGCCTGGCGGACGTAGCGCCCGCCCTGAACAACGTGAAAGGCGTGCGGGATCACGCATGCCGTCAGAAAGAACTCCCCCTGCTCGTCGTAGTCGAGACCCCAAGGATTCGAGGTTCCATGCGCGAAAACTTCGAACTCGCCGCGCACCGGATGGAAACGCCACACACCGGCGTTGAGCGGCACACGCTCGTTCTCGGAGGTGCCCGGCTTGCCGACCCGGCTGTGGGTGAAGACGCCGTGACAGCCGTACAACCAGCCATCAGGACCCCAACGGAAGGAGTTGAGCGTCTCGTGCGTGTCCTGAAAGCCCCACCCGTCGAGCTTGACGATCGGAGGGCCGTCCGGCTCCAGATCGCCGTTGGTGTCCGGAATGAAGAGCAGCTCGGGAGCTGCTCCGATCCACACGCCGCCGAAACCGACCTCCAGTCCGCTGACGAGGTTGAGCCCGTCCATGAAGACGCTGCGAGTCTCGTAGTCCCCGTTGCCGTCACGATCCTCGAAGACCACGATGCGGTCCTTGCCCTGACCCTGCGGAGCCCGCACGGGATAGGTGTGCGCCTCGGCGACCCACACTCGGCCGGCGGCATCGACCGTGAGAGCCACGGGCTGATGCAGACGCGGTTCGGCGGCGATCAAGTCGACTTCAAAACCCGGAGGCACGCTCATCGCGGCGCGAGCAGCCTCGGGTTCCAGCCCGGCATGGGGCACTTGGTCGGGAGCCAGGATCGGCGGCGTGTCCTCGGAACGTTCCCGTTCGGGCTTCTCATCGTGGAAGCGCAGGTCATCGAAGTTGATGTGACCCCAATGACCCGTGTGCTCGTCGACCAGCACGACGCAGAGCTCCCGCCCTAGCCGTGCGGACACGTCAAAAGTCACGCGCTGCAGCGATTCGTAGTCGGCAGCGCTGGTCTTGTGCAGCAATTCGCCTTCCGGAAAGCTGCGCAGCTCGACGCGCGTCTGCTCGCTGCCACCGCCGCCGACGAGGAAGCTGACCCAGGGCCCCGTGACGGGGATCGGGTCGGACACCAGCCGGCCCGTGGCACCATCCCCGCGCTTCTCGTAGCCACCGATCCAGTACTGGCCCTGATGGCGGCTGGCCTCGCGCTGGCGCGCCGTGACAGTGTCGCCGCGCACAGGCTGTCCCGTGAAGGCCTCGCCCGTCGCGGTCCAGCCGTACAGATCGCCGCGTTCGAAGTCGAGCGTGACGATGCGGCGCGGCGCGGACTTCCCCGCCAGCTCGGCTGCCGTGCGCTGCCACAGCACGAACACGCCGCGCTTGTTGACCACGAGAATGTCCTGATCCTGATCCTTGTCGATGTCGCCGACGGTCACGGCCGTTCCGACACCGCTCTCATCATCGGCAAGGTGCGGTACATAGCGCGCACCGCTCCCGTCACGCACCAACTCGTACCAGTAGGTCACCGACTTAGCCCCCGGCTGGCACTCGCCGTCCGGACCATGCGACCACCAGCGCTTGCCCGTGACGACATCCGCCAATCCATCGCGGTTGACATCACTGAGCGCCAGCGCATGCAGCTCGCAGAAACTGATCTGCGCGGCGCTGGCTTCCGGCTTGTCGGTCATCACCTTCTGCTCGAGGAAGCTGATTTTTCCGTTCTCCCGCACTTGGCGGAACCAGGAGAGACCGAAGTGGTGCGCTGCGAGGCTAGTCACGATGTCGTTCGCTCCGTCGCCGTCCACATCGGTGATGAGCATCTGCGCGCCGCCTTCCTGCGTCGAGAATCGGAAGGTCGTGTAGGCCCACGCCGGGTCGCCGTCGAGCGACTCCGGCTGACGCAACCAGCCTTCGCGCCAGCACACATCCGCGCGTCCATCGCCGTCGATGTCGCCCACGCCCAGGCCGTGGGTGTACGGGCCAAGCCCGTCCATCGCGGCGCTGATGCGGTGAAAGCGCCAGGGTGCGCGCGGCTGCGCGGGATCAAGCCGGGCGTAACCGAAGTACTGGCCGTCCTGACAGACCAGCTCCGGCACGCCATCCCCCGTGAGGTCGGTGAACGCAGGCGATTCGTTTTCCACGCGCTCGTGAATCACGAAGCGCTCCCAGGGTCCTTCTGCGTTCTGCGGATTGCGCAACCAGTGACTCGCCTGTCCGGGAAATCCGACCGTCACCAGATCCACCCAGCCATCCGCATCCACATCCCAGGGCCATGCAAAGAAATGCTCGGAATAGCCGTACGGGTCGTAGCCCTTCTCCGGCAGCAGCTCGCGCTTCTCGCTGTACTCAGGCCCCCTCCACCAGCAGGTACCGGCGACGATGTCCTGAAACCCGTCGCGATCGAGATCCGCGAATGCCCCGCCTTCGGCATGGAAGGTGGCGGTCAACTGCTGCCGCTCGAACAGCGGCTCGGTGACCGGCATGGGACGCGGCCCCGTGCTCTCGCAGGCGGCGAAAACGAAAGGCAGAACGCAGTACGGCAGCGCAGGGAGGGCCTTCATGACGTCGCCATGGTACGGCCGCGAAGTACCTGCGGGAGTCCTTCGTGGATGTGCTTCCGTGCGGGAAGCTCGGCTTGCGCACTTCGTTGGCCGTCGCTCCGGGCACCGCCACCAGCACGCGCGTTCCCTGATCAAGCACTCGGGCACGCCCCGATTCCCGGCCGGCAGGCACAGCGGCAATCACAAAGTCATTGGTGTCGCCGTGCGCCCTCCGCCGCAGCTTCCACAGCGCCTCATCACCGGATTTCTCGATTCACAGCAGGCTGGTTTCCCCACCGGCCTCCTGATGGGCCAGACCGTCGAGCCAGACCGTCGAGCCAGACTGTCCACGCCACGCCGCCCCCCGCGCCGGCGATCGATCACGAAGCCATGCTCGTCCGCGCCCTCATCGGTGTGGATCCGCTCGGGATGCCCTGTCGCGCGCGACTGCGTGCCGATCCAGGCCGCGTAGTCGTACGTGCCCTCTCCCACGATCGGCAGGAAGGAGAACCACTGGCGCGCGTCCGCACTCCAGGCGGGCGAGCGTGCGCCCTCGATCTGCGTCAGCAACTGTCCGCCAGCTTGCACGGACGGGCTGCAGCCCGCGATGCACAGAGCGAGCAGTGCCGGCAGCGCGTGCCGTGCAGGCTCAGAACTCGTAGTCAAAGGCGACCGCGCCCTCGAGCCCGCCTTGCAGCAACGGGAAGATCAGCGCCTTGCACTTTTCGTGCTCGGGGTGTGGCAGGTAGATGTCCCGCGAGACGGCATCCTTGAAAACCATCGAAAAGCCGTGCGTGTAGCCCTTCTCGAAGTTCTCCGGCGAGGAATAGGGTCCGCCGTGGAAGCTCAACAGACCGGGCACGACCTTCTGGAGAGCCGCCAGAGCATCCAAGGCCTTGCGGACGTCGGCGGCGGGGACATCCTTGCGGATCTTCAGCAGCACCATGTGCATGATCATGGCGCGCAATGTAGCGCAGGCGGTGTGTGAATACGCCGCCTGCGCCAGGCACGGATCTCAAGGGCAAGCGCTCCTGCGGATGCCTTGGGACAGGTTGAAGCCGGCCCCGCCCGCTGCGGTACCGCCGATGAAGAGGGTCACCACATGCGGTGGCTCCTGCTGCGCGGTTCGGATATGGGCACCTCAGGGACGCGCGAACTCTCGAATGGCCCCGGCAACCTTTCCAGGGAACACTTCGTGAGGGTAGTGACCCGCTCCCTCGATCAGCATCGTCTGGGCCTGGGGCAGAACGCGCTGAAACTCTTTCAGGAAGCGCTCCGGCTTGTAAGCAATGTCCTGCGCTCCCCAAATGAGCAAGGCCTTGGCTCGCAGCTTGGATAGCTCCTCAAAGCGCTCGCCATTCTCGTCGCGGCACAGCTGCACCATGCCCACCCAGGCCGCGGAGTGCGCGCAGGAGAGGTACATTTCCTCCAGCCGATCTTCCGGAATGGGGCCGGGGAAGTGTATGGCGAGGGCGGGCTCGACGCGCTCCGGCGTGGAGGCGATCCAACCGTAGCGCGCGATCGACCATTCGCGCATCTTCTCCTCTTCGCTCATCCATTCGCCGTCGCGGCGGGCAGGGCCGGAGGAGTCGATCAGCACCAGCCGGCCCACCCGCTCGGGAGCGTCGAGTGCACAACGCCACGCGAACTCCCCGCCGTAGGAGTGGCCGATCAGCGTCACATCGCGCAGATCCAGGGCTTCGAGGAAGGTGCGCACCTGATCGGCGCAGGCCTGGAAGGTGACCTTGGACAGCTCCTGCGGCGCGTAGCCGTGGCCGATCATCTCGAGCAGGTAGACCTCGCGATCCTGCGCGAGTCCGCCCGCTCCCAGCGCGAGCTCGGTCCAGTGCTCGGCCGCAGCCGGGGTACCGTGGACGAAGACCAGCTTGGGCTGCCCGGAGTTCTGCGGCCCCAGCTGGTACCAGCGCAGCTCCAGATCGAGTTTCTGGCCGTCGAGCACCGCGGGCACGGTCCGGGTCTCCAGCTTCAGCCCCGACAGAGCCTGATTCTTGCCCAGCGCGCGGATGCCCTGCTCGACTTCCGTTCGCGAGACGGAGCGGCAGCCGAGGGTGGCTGCGAGCAGCAGCAGGATGAGTGCGAAGAGGATGGAAAAGGTACGCATGTGTTCAGTCGGAGAAGAGGTTGGCGACGCCGATCGATTGGCAGCGTGCGCAGCCGTAGAGCCGGCGCTGCGCACTTTCGGCCTGCAGCACTTCGATCAAACCCTGGCAACGCGCGCAGATCTGGCCTGCGCGCTCGTAAACGAGCGGATTCCATCGCCCCCCGCTGTGGTAGCTCTCGCGGGTGACGGCCTGCAGCGCATCGAGCAGGCGGGCGAGCTGCTGCGGGGTCAGGTTCCTGCATGCGGACTGCGGCGCCAGACCGGCTCGATAGAGCGCCTCGCAGCGCGCGATGTTGCCCACTCCCGCCACGACATGCTGATCCAGGAGCGCCGCGGCGATGCGTCCGCGCGCGCGGGCCAGCGCGATCAGCAGCTCTTGGCGTGGGAAGGGCTCGGCCATGACATCGGGCCCCAGCGTGCCGACCAGGGTCTCCATGCCCTCGCGGGTCATCAGCTGGAGCACCTCCCCGTGGATGTTGGCGATGCGGCGCTCACCCATTCGAAAGGACAACCACAGGCCCTCGGGCAGCGGGTCCTCGAGGGCCAGCGCCCTCCAGCGGCCGTCCATGCGCAGGTGGTTGTGCAGACACAGCCCGCCCTCGAATTCGATGAACAGGTTCTTGCCGCGCGCACGGACTCGCTCGATGCACCGGCGGGCGAGCTGCTGGGCCAGCGGGCGCAGCTCCTCGGTCCAGCCCTCGACTGCCAGCGGGCTGCGGCCGCTCAATTGCCGCTCCAGCCACTCGGCGCGCAGCAGTACTTGGGGTCCTTCGGCCATGGCGGACAGACACTTGGTTCGTCCGCGGCATCCGGTTGGTTGCAAACAGCATCCGCAACGGGTCGCGGGACGAATCGCTCCTCATGGAACGCATACCGGAGTCGGTCTGGCTGCGCCCGATCGAGGGCCTGCATCTCAAGGGAGCCAGCCTCGATGCCGAACTCGAGGGCCCGGCGCGACTGCTGGTGTTCCTGCGGCACTTTGGGTGAACCTTCTGCCGCGAACGCGTTCGCGACCTGCGCCGTGCGCGCGAGGAGCAACAGCCGATCCCCGCCGTGCTCTACGTCACGCTCGGCGATCGCGAGCAGACCGAGAGCTTCTTTCGCCGCTTCGATCCGAGCGCGTCCGCCATCGCGGACCCCCGGGCGGTCCTGTACGAGGCCTTCGGCCTCGACCGCGCGGACGCGGGACAGATCGCGGGCCCCGCTGCCCTCGGTTCCCTGCTGCGGGCGCTCGCCAAGGGCAACGGGGTCGGTCTGCCGGTCGGGGATCCGATGCGGCTGGGAGGCGAGTTCCTCGTCCTTGGGCGGGAGATCCTGATCGCCCACCGTGCAGAACATGTGGGCAACCACCTGCCGCTGGAATCTCTTCGAAACTGTTGTCCACAAAGCGCATCATGAATTCACAGATCTTGGCCGCCTCCCTGCTGTCCTTGCTTTCCCTGCTGACGGGCTGCTCGAGCACCAAGCCCAACCGCGTCCCGGTCGGTGAAGGCTTCCCGGTCGTGAAGGGCAAGAGTCTCAGCGGCGAGGCGACGGAGCTGCCGACGGCGCTGGCTGGCAAGCCCGCGGTGCTGCTGGTCGGCTATGTGCAAGGCACCCAGTTCGATCTCGACCGCTGGGTGATGGGCCTGATGCAGGCCAAGACTCCGGTGCGGATCCTGGAGGTGCCGACCATCGACAGCCTCGTGCCCTCCGTGATCTCCGGCTGGATCGACTCCGGCATGCGCAGCGGCATCCCCAGCGAAGACTGGCCGGCCGTGGTGACGGTGTACGGCTCCGAAGCGGGCAAGATCACGGCCTTCACCGGCAAGCAGAGTCCGCGCAACACCCGCGTGCTGCTGCTCGATGCCCAAGGCAAGGTCGTCTGGTTCCACGACCGCGGCTACTCCCCCGCCAAGGCGATCGAACTCGACGCCGCCGCCCGCGGGCTGTAGCGGCCCTCGAGCAGGTCACTTTCCGGGCAGCCCGACCGCGCTCTCGAAGCGGTAGGTCCCGGCGCGCACATCGAGCGTCGCCTTACCGCCCTGGAAGAGGATGGGCACGACGTGCGGCGCGGCTTCGGCGAGCGGCCTGCCGCTCTCCTGAATGTCGTCCAGCGTTCGGGCCGGAAGGATCACCGAGGCGCTGGTGTTGGGCGGCACCGTGAGGTTCAGGGTGAAGCGCTCGCCCTGCAGCGTCCACTGCGTGTCGATCACGCCTCGAATCGAGTGGTAGCGTCCGCCGCCCGTGGGGATCTGCACGCCGCAGCGCGGATGGACGATGAAGCGCGCGTATCCCGGTGCCTGCGGATCGGGCTCGATGCCCGCGACGCAGCGCATCATCCACTCGCCCACGGATCCGAAAGCGCAGTGGTTGAGCGAGTTCATGGAGGGGTCCTGAAAGCCGCGCTCCTTGGAGTAACCGTCCCAGCGCTCCCACAGCGTCGTGGCGCCCTGATCCAGCTGCCAACCCCAACCCGGGAAGCTGCGATCCCGCACGATGCGGCTGGCGAGTTCGGCTCCGTTGGAATTGGAGAGCGCCATCAGAGCGGGCAGCGTGCTCAGAAAGCCGGTGGTCAGCTTGAAGGGACGCTTCTCTACGATCGCGCTCGACAGCTTGGCGTTGACCTGCGGGACCAGATTGGCCGGCACGAGGTTGAAGGCCAGCGCGAGCGCATATCCGGCCTGAGTGTCGCCGGGCATCGTCCCGTCGGCGGCGAGGAAGCGCTGCTGGAAGGCCGAGGCCACGGCATCGCGCATTTCGAAGGCCTTGATGGCGATCTCGTCCTTGCCGATGCCCGCAGCCAGCTCGCCGATCAGCTCGGCGGAGTGCGCCCAGTAGGCGGTGGCGAGGATCTCCTTGGGCACCTCGCAGCCCTCGGTGTTCCAGCCCGGAGCGCGGATCTGGCTGCCGTTGAGCCAGTCGCCGTAGTCATTGGCGCGCTCGTTCGCGAAGATGAAGCCCGGATTCGAACTGCGGATCGCGTCCAGCCAGCGCGTGGCGAAGGGCAGCATCTGTTCGGCCAGGCGGCGGTCTCCATAGACAAGCCACATCTGATAGGGAACCAGAGCACCCGCATCCGCCCAACCGGGACCGCCCGTGAAGTACAGATTCTTGTCGAAGGGATGCGGCGCGATGTCAGGGAAGCGGAACTCGGTCGAGTAGCCGTCGCGCACATCCTGCATCCACTTGGTGAAGAAGGCGGACATGTCGGACATGTACATCGCCGTCGGGGCGAACACCTGCACATCGCCGGTCCAGCCCAGACGCTCGTCGCGCTGCGGGCTGTCGCTGGGATGACCCAGATAGTTGGAGTGCAGGGTGTGGCCAACGTTCTTCCAGAGCGCGGTCAGCGTCGGGTTATTCGAGCGGAACTCACCCGCATTCGGGGCCGAATTCGAGATCACCCGCGCCGAGATTTCGACGGGGACGGCGCTCTGAACCTCCACGTACCGAAAGCCGTGGTAGGTGAAGCGCGGTTCCCAAGTTTCCCGGCCGGCGCCCTTCAGCGTGTAGCGGTCCGTTTGGCGGGCCGTGCGCAGATTGTCGGTGTACAAGGCCCCATTCGCGTCGAGCGCTTCGGCATGCCGCAAGGTCACGATCGTGCCCGCGGGTCCCTCGACGCGAATCCGGCACCAGCCGGCGAGGTTGCGTCCGAAATCATGAATCCAGAGGTTCTCGCCGCGCTTTTGCACACCGACGGGAGCGATTTCCTCCCGCACCGTGACGGGCAGGCTGCGTGCCGCATTGACGCCGGGGCTGAAGCCCGTCACCAGCGCGGCCTTGCGCCATGATTTGTCATCGAAACCGGGCTGGTCGAAGCCCTCGAGTTCGCGACGCGCGTCGTACTGCTCTCCGTCGTAGATGTCGGCGGCGAGGATCGGGCCGCTCAGCGTGGATTTCCACTCCTCATCCGTCGCGATGACTTCCGAGGATCCATCGGCGTAGTCCAGCCGCAACTGCGCGAAGAAGCGCGGCTTGCGGCCGTAGATCCCGCGCCCGGGCAGATCCTCGAACAAGTGGGCCAGCCCCACCCGCCCGGAGTACCAGCCATCGCCGAGCAGCACTCCGATGGCGTTGGGCCCCTCGCGCAGCATCCGGGTCACGTCGAAGGTGCTCGCGTACGTGCGCGAGCGATAGTCATTCCAGCCCGGTGCGAGCACCTGCTCACCGACTTTGGCGCCGTTGATGCGCGCTTCGTACAAGCCTTGTGCGGTGCACGAGAACCAGGCGCGCTGGGGTGCCGCGCGCAGCGTGAATTCACGGCGCAAGCTGGTCGCGGGAATCGGCGCCGCGCCCGATCCGGCAACGGATTCGCGGACTCCGTCGACCAGCGCCTCCGCGCTCCAGCCCTCGCCGTCGAGCGCGTCGCTGACGGTCACGGGCTTGCCGCGCGACACGACCTGCGTGCCGTCCAGAAGCTCGATTTCGGCCAGTTCCACCGAGTACTGCCCGTCCTCGGCAGGGCGCATCGCGGCAATTCCAAGGCGCATGTAACGAAACCTCATGCGCGAGGTGTTTTCGATCTCGATCGGTCCGCTGTCGGGGATGATCAGATTCGGTTCGCTCTTGTCGCGCTCCACGCGCAGGGCGGTCTTGAAGCTGTCGAACTTGGGATCGTCCGAAACGAACACGCGCACCTTCAGCGGAAACTTTTCGCCGCGCTTGCCCTGCGTGACCGGATAGAGCCGGGTGCGGTCGAAGATCCCGCCCTCCCCGAGTTCGATCATGATCCACTTGTAGTCATCCCCCGCCTTGGAGGGCTGGGAGCGCCAGCCCATCGAGCCCTTGCGATAGGGCGGCTGCTCCGTCGGATCCTCGATCCAGCGCGCCGACCAGTCGGGCGGGCTCATCGCGCCGGTGCTGAAGTTCGCCTCGGCGCTCCACGGGGAAGCCTGGTTGTCACCGTCGTAGCTGCGGACCTTCCACCAGTACTGCGACCAGGGCTCGAGGGCGACGCCGGCGTAATCGATCTGAGCGGTCGCGCTGGAGATCACCTTCCCACTGTCCCAGATCGAGCCGTTGTCGGACTGCAACTCGGCCGGCGAGCGGGCCACCAGGATCTGGTAGGCGCTCTGGACCGCCCCGCGACGCGGATCGGAGAGTTCAAAGGAGAAACGCGGCTTGCGCTCGTCGATCCCGAGCGGGTTTTCCAGATAGTCCAGGCGCAGGTTCCCCGGCGCGGCGGACTGCGCGCAGACCGGGTGGAGGGGGGTCAGAAACAGGGCCAGCAGGAGAAGACGGGAGAGCATGTTCAGGATGGCTAGCCTACTGCTTTCGGCCGCCGGAGCCCAAGTACGCGAGTCAGGCCCGCGAGCGCAGGGGATTCTCCCTCGAATCGCTCCTTCGAGGGCCTACGATCGGAATGCTCCGCGTGGATGCCCCCCCGAACGCCTGGATCGAGATCGCACGCAGCGCGGATGCGCGCGTCGTGCGGCATTGGGCGCTGGTCCTCCAGTCCATCGGGGTGCCCCACTCGATCAGCCAGCAGCCGGGCCTGCAGCTCCTGCTGGTGCCGCTCGATGCGGCGGCGCGGGCCAGCAGCGAGCTCAAGCGCTACGAGCAGGAAAACCGCGGCTGGCCGCCCCGGGAAACGCTGCCGAAACCCAACTCCGACGGCATCGTTCTCGCGGTCGGTTATGCGCTGCTGATCGGCATCATGCACCTCGCGGTGCTGCGTGATCTGTTCGGCCTCGACTGGAAGGAGATCGGCAGCGCCCGGTCCGCGCAGATCTGTGCGGGCGAGTGGTGGCAGGCGATCACCGCGCTGTGCCTGCACGCGGACATCGTGCACCTGGCGGGCAACATGCTTTTCGGCGCACTCTTCGGGCTGTTCCTCGCCCAGAGCGTCGGATCCGGGCTCGCGGCTCTGGGCTTCGTGGCAACTGGAGCAGCGGGCAATCTGATCAATGCCTGGGTGCAGGACGACACGCATGTCTCGATCGGCGCTTCGACAGCGGTCTTCGGCGTGCTCGGAGCGCAGGTGGCGTACGAGTTCGTGCGGCGCAAGGACGGCCGCATGCCCAATTGGAAGAAGCGCATGCCGCTGGTGATCGGCCTGATTCTGCTGGGCATGCTGGGCATGGGCGGCGTCAGCCACGACGTCAGCAACATCGAGGCCGAATCCCGTCAGCTTCAGCAGCTGCTGGAGCGCACGGATGTGATCGCGCACATCACGGGCTTCCTGTCAGGCCTGCTCTACGGCGCCTTGCTCGGATGGCGCAGGAGACTGCCGCCGTTCCGCGATTCAACAGAAACGATACTTGGCGCTTGCGCGGTGCTTGCGATCGTTTACGCATGGATTGCGGCGTTTTCCGCGCGGTGAGCGTGCCCGCAGCGGAAAGTACGCGCATACTTGCTTCATGATCTCCGGGATCGCGAAGACATGGCGCACGGAGCTGCCGGTGCCCCTCATGGGAGCCGGCTACTTCTTTCTGGTGCTGGCGAGCTACTACATCCTGCGGCCGCTGCGCGAGACAGAAGGCACCAGCGGCGATTCGCTGCGCCTGGCGATGCTCTTCACGGGCACGATGTTCGCCATGCTGGCGATCGCGCCGCTCTTCGGCTGGCTGGTGAATCGATATCCGCGCGAGCGCTTCATTCCCTTCGCGAATCGCGCCTTCGCGGTCCAGATGCTGGTCTTCTGCGCGCTGTGGCGTTCGCATGCCGAGTTGCCGGCCTGGCTGTCCGCGACGTTCTTCATCTGGGTCAGCGTCTTCAATGTCTTCGTGGTCTCCGTGTTCTGGAGCTTCATGACGGAGACCCACACGCTCGAGGAGTCGAAGCGCCGCTTCGGTCTCATCGCCGTGGGTGGAACGCTGGGGGGGATCGCGGGCGGCTGGATCACGAAGCAATGGGTGGCCGAGATCGGACAGGCCAACCTGCTGCTGGTCTCGGCGGTCCTGCTGGAGGGAGCCACCTGGTGCATGCTCGGAATTGCCCGTCTGCGTCCGGCCCGCCCCCGGACTGCGCCGCCGACGCGGACGGAAGATGCCGAGACGGGCGGAGTGTGGAACGGGCTGATTTTGCTGACGCGCTCGCCCTTTCTGCGCGGGATCGGACTGCTGGTCCTGCTGAGCAGCGCGATCGGAACCATCCTGTACATGCAGCAGGCGCAGTTGGTGCGCGAGGCCGCTCCCGACAAGCTGGAGCGCGCCGCGCTGTTCGCCCGCATCGACATGTGGACGAACACGGCCACGCTGTTCGTCCAGATCTTCCTCACGGGCACGATCATCCAGCGTCTGGGGATCGGCTTTGCCCTGCTGGCCCAGCCGGTGGCCGCCTGCGTTGCGCTCGGCGTTCTGGCGCTCCATCCGGTGCTGCCGGTCCTGATCGTCCTGCAGATCATGCTCCGCGGGCTCCAGCACGCTCTGGCTCGCCCCGCGAGGGAGATGCTCTTCACGAGCGTGGGCCGCGAGGCGCGCTACAAGACCAAGAACTTCGTCGACACCTTCGGATTCCGCACTGGCGATCAGGTCGGCGTCTGGGGATTCGACGCCCTGTTCCGGATGCTGGCCCTGCCGCTGGGAGTCGTTTCGGCCTGCGCGGCGCCTTTGGGACTGGCATGGATCGCCGTCGCGGCGTGGCTGGGCCGCGAAGTGCGACGCCGTAGCGAGGAATAGGCAAGCGCGCGTCGATCGCGGGACACTCGTCGAGTAAGATCGTGCACCTGTTCTCGAGTCCATCCCCCCCACCCTGAGACCAAGAGCGCCATGGCCAACCTAGGCTCTGCTGCGGACAACTCGTACCAACAAGATGACGGCCCGACGATGCTCGGGCACCCCACCGGACTGTTCGTCCTGTTCTTCGCCGAACTGTGGGAGCGCTTCTGCTACTACGGCATGCGCGCGCTGCTGGCACTGTATGTGGTGCAGCAGTTCAACGTGCCGCAGGATCAGGCCTCGCTGTCCTACGGAGCCTTCACCGCGCTGGTCTACGCGCTGGGTGTCTTCGGCGGCTCGGTGGCGGACAAGATCCTCGGCTACCGCCGCTCGATCGTTCTGGGTGGCCTGCTGATGGCGATCGGGGAGTTCTGCTTGCTCGTCCCGACGCAGAACATGTTCCTGCTGGGCCTCGCGGTGATGGTGGTCGGCAACGGCCTGTTCAAGCCCAACATCTCGACGCTGGTCGGCAAGCTCTACAAGCAGGGCGACCCGCGCCGCGATGGCGGCTTCACCATCTTCTACATGGGCATCAACCTCGGCGCCTTCCTCGCGCCGATCGCCTGCCAGTGGATCTCGATGCAGTTCGGCGAGAACGGCCAGCCGGATTACCGCTACGGTTTCATGGCGGCCGGCATCGGCATGCTGCTGGGTCTGGTGGCCTTCGGCGCGGGCGCCAAGCACCTGCGCGGACATGGCCTGCCCCCGGCGGGCCGTGAGGGCATGGGCTCAATCATCCAAGTCACGATCGGCTGCATCGTCTGCGTGCCGCTGATCTACTTCCTGCTGTCAAAGAAGGATCTCGTTGGCTACAGCCTGCTGGCATTGGGCGCGGGCATCGTGGCCTACCTCCTGTACATCGCCTTCCAGGGCGATCGAGTCATCCGACACCGGATGTTCGCATTGCTGCTGCTGCTCCTGTGCAATATCGCCTTCTGGGCGAGCTTCGAGCAGGCGGGCAACTCGCTCAACTTCTTCGCGCAGAACCACATCATCGACCTGCAGCTGGGTAGCTGGGTCATGCCTTTTGAGTGGTTCCAGTCGGTCAACGCCATCTTCATTGTCGCCCTCGGCCCGATCTTCTCGGCCATGTGGGTTTGGCTCGATCGCAGCAACCTCAACCCCTCGATCCCGCTGAAGTTCGGACTGGGACTGCTGCAGGTCGGACTGGGATTCATGCTGCTCCTCGCCGGCATCGGCGGTGCGGACGCTCAAGGACAGGTGCCTTGGACCTTCCTGACCGGTCTGTACCTGATCCACACGACCGGCGAGCTGTGCATCTCGCCCGTGGGCCTGTCGATGGTGACCAAGCTCGCACCGCCGCAGATCACCGGCATGGTGATGGGCGCGTGGTTCGTTTCGATCGCGCTGGCCAACTACGCGGCCGGCCTGTTCTCCAAGATCGCGGGTGAGGCCAGCGTGGGAGCCACTGGCGGGGTCGAAGCGCTGGGCGGCTACCAATCTGCCTTCGTCCCGATCGTGTGGATGACCATGATCGTCGGTGGCCTTCTGGCGCTGTTCTCTCCGCTGGTCAACAAACTGATGCACGGAGTGAAGTGATCCCATGTCGTCCGCGACGCTCTACAGGTCCCACATCGCCGCCCGGCAGCAAGCCGCCGAGGCGGCGCTCGCCGCTGCCGGCTTCGACGGGATGGTGATCCAGGCAGGCATGCCCTTCACCTACTTCGCGGACGATCAGGACGCTCCCTTCCGCACGACGCCGCACTTCACGCACTGGGTGCCTCTGGACGGGCCGCATCACCTGCTCTACATCCGGACCGGCAAGCGCCCGCTGCTGGTGCGCGTGCGGCCCGAGGACTACTGGTACGAGCAGGCACCGCTGGGCAATCCGTTCTGGCTGGAGGCCTTCGAGTTCCATGAGGTGGCGGATCTGGGCAAGGCGTGGAAGCTGATCCAGAAGTCGGGCCGCACCGCCTACATCGGGGACGACCCCTCAGGCAGCGGCATCGCCGCCGAGCAGTGCAATCCCGAGGCGCTGGTCAAGCGTCTCGACTGGGACCGCGCCTACAAGACCGAGTACGAGATCGCGTGCCTTGAGCAGGCCACGATCTCGGGCGCGCGCGGTCACGCCGCGGCGCGGCAGTGCTTCCTTGAGGGCGGCTCGGAACTGGAGATCCACCATGCCTTCGTGGAGGCGGTGGGCTGCACGGATCGCGAGCTGCCCTACGAAACGATCGTGGCGCTCGATGACCGCGGCGCGATCCTGCACTACTGCGGCAAGCGCACCCAGCGCAACGGCAAGGTGCTGCTGATCGACTGCGGCGCCAAGCACAACGGTTACGGCAGCGACATCACGCGCACGTGGACCTCGCGCAGCGCAGACACTCTGTTCCAGGACTTGCTGCACGGCATGGACCAGCTGCAGCGCGAGTTGTGCGACATGGTCCGTCCTGGATTGCCCTATCTGGCGGTCCACGAGGCGGCGCACGTCAAGATCGCGGATCTGCTGCACAAGCACGGCATCCTCAAGGCGGGCGGCGCGCAGGCCGTGGCCGACGGACTGACCGGCCCCTTCTTCCCGCACGGTGTCGGCCACTTCCTCGGCGTGCAGGTGCACGATGTCGGCGGTCGTCAGGCGGCGCCTGAGGGCGGCGTGATGCCGCCGCCGAAGTCCTTCCCCTACCTGCGTACGACGCGCACGATCGAGGCGAATCAGGTTTTCACCATCGAGCCGGGCATCTACTTCATCGAGATGCTGCTGCGGCCCTTCCGCAGCGGACCCAAGGCTAGCTCTGTCGACTGGCGACTCGTCGACCGGCTTGCTTCGCACGGCGGCATCCGCATCGAGGACAACGTCGTGGCGATCCCCGGCGGACACAAGAACCTCACCCGCCCCCATATCTGAATCAGCGCCCATGTCCCACCCCTACGATGTCCTGCAGGCGATCGAGCAGGGCAACACGGCACGCCTCAAGGAATTGCTGCAAGAGCAGCCTGAACTCGCCGGCGCACGCGACGAGCAGGGCGTCTCGATGGTTGTCAGGGCGATGTACCGCCACGACGGCGATGCGCTGGACACGCTGATGGGACTCGCCCCTTCGGTCGACGTGTTCGCCGCGGCGGCGTTGGGTGATGCGCGTCGGCTGCGGCCGCTGCTGGACGGGGATGCCGCGGCCGCGGAGTCCTTTCAGGGGGACGGGTTCACGCCGCTGCAGCTGGCCTGCTTCTTCGGCTCGAAAGACACGGTGGCACTGCTGCTGGAACGCGGCGCCAATCCCGAGGCGGTTTCGCGCAACGCGATGGAGCTGCGCGCGATCCATGCCGCGGCGGCTGGCCGGAGCCCGGAGGTGATGCAGCGACTGCTCGCCAGCGGTGCGAGCGTCCATTCGCAGCAGCACGGCGGCTGGACGGCGCTGCATGCGGCCGTGAACAATCGGGACCACGCCATGGCGCAGCTACTGCTGGCACACGGCGCGAATCCGCGTCAGGAGAATGACTTCGAGCAGACCCCGCTCGATCTGGCGCGCGAAAAGGGTGACGAAGTTCTGCTGCGCCTTCTGGGAAGCTGAGAGAGCCGATGTCGCAAGGCTCGATCCTGCGCAAGTTCGAACTCGAGCTCGCCGACGCCGATCGGGGAGTCTACGAGTCCCTGGAGCTGCGGCTGGCGCAGCACAAGAGCGAGTCGGATGACTACCTCGTGACCCGCGTGCTGGCGTGGTGCCTATGCTGGGAGCCGGAGCTGGCGATCGCACCGGAGCTCTGCCAGGCCGAGGAGCCGGCCCTGTCGGTGCGCGACCCGCATGGCCGCATCCGACTGTGGGTGGAGATCGGGCTGCCGACCGCGGAGCGGGTCCACAAAGCCTCCAAAGCCGCCGACCGGGTGCTGGTCTTCCCCCACCGCAGTCCTCAGGCACTGGAGAAGAACTGGGCGGGGATGCGCATCCACAAGGCCGAAGCCATTGAGGTCGTGGTGCCAGAGCCCGAGCTCGTGGCCCGCCTCGCGGGCGCGCTCGATCGCGGCAATCGCTGGCATGTCACGGTGAGCGATGGCGAGCTGATCGTCGACACGGGTCGAGGCACCTTCCATGGTCCGATTCGGCGCTTCCGGCCGCTGGAATCGGGCGACTGAGGCCTCTAGGCTCGCAGCATCATGCCGCGTGCCGTGCTGCTGTGCCTGTGCCTCTCCCTGCTGGCTCTCGTCGTCCCCGCCCAGAGCCTGCAACAGCGCTTTGACGAGGCTGCTCGCGACAAGGCGGCGATCCCCGCGCTGATCCGTCAGGGCAGCGCTGAACTGGCCGCGTTGCTCGAAACCGATCCGCACCGTGCGGCGCTGCTGGCCGACACGCTGGAGCCGTGGTGCCGGCGCGTGTATTTCAGCCCGGAGAACATACCCGGCTCGGAACCACTCGGAATCGGAGCCCATGCTGTTCAGAAGGGCGAGTTGCCCTCGAAGATCGCCGGCGCGCACCGCATCGGCGCGGGCATGCTGGGCTATCTCAACGCGGGCTTCGACGAGCGCAAGCTGCGCGTCGGCCAGAAACTCAAGGTCATCGATCTCTCGGACCGCAGCCTGCGCATCGAAGTGCGCCGCGATCTCTTCCGCATGTTCGTCTGGCGCAAGGCACCCGGCGGCAAGGGCGAACTGCTGATGGCGACGATGCCCGTCGGACTCGGCGCGGCAAAGTCTCCCACGCCCGCGGGTGCCACGAAGATCGAAAAACGCGTGCTGAATCCGGTCTGGACGCACCCAGAGACCAAGAAGGTCATCCCGCCCGACGATCCGGAGAACATCCTCGGCGGCTATTGGATCGCGCTGTCCTCGGAGGGCATCGGCAAGGAAGGCATCGGCTTCCATGGCTACACCGGTGAGCCCAGCGCCAACTGGATCCAGAAGCCGGCATCGCATGGCTGCGTGCGGATGCTGCAGCCCGACATCGACCGCGTATTCCATCTGGCTCTGGAAGGCACGAGCGTGTCGTTGACGCACTGATGAAGGCGATTGCGCTGGTGGCGCTGGGTGGAGCGCTGGGAGCCGTCGCACGTCTGCTCGTCACTCGGGCTTTGCCGGACGCGTTTCCGTGGGGCACGCTGGCAGTCAACCTTGTCGGGTCCTTCGCCATCGGATGGCTGCTCGCCAGCCCCGCTTCGCGCGTGGCCGGAACGCCGGAGCTGAAACTCCTGCTCGTGACCGGCGTGCTCGGCGGATTCACGACATACTCCGCGTTCAACCATGAGACTCTGGCGCTGTGGAGCGCCGGACTGCGCGCAAGCGCAGGCCTGTACTGCTTCGGGACGCTCGTCGGCGCTTGGGCGGCCGGTCTGCTCGGCATCTGGGTCGCTCGCGCGACCAGCGGATAGAATCGGGGGGTGGAGATCTCGGCGCTTCGTGAACGTCTTCGAGGTCTGGGCGCCAAGGCTCAGGCGGAGCGCTTTTTCATCGAGGCGTTTGTGCGCGGTCAACCCGTGGACGAGAGCGCCGATCGCCGGCAGGCCCGCTTTCCGGCGACTCTGCGCGAGGCCCTGCCCGCGCTGCACTCCGAACTTGAGCAGACAGCCCGCGTGGTGGCCGAGCACCCCGGCGAGGATGGCTCGGCCCGGCTTCTGGTTCGCCTGGCCGACGGGCAGGAGGTCGAGAGCGTGCTGCTGCCGCGCCACGGCCTGTGCGTCTCGACGCAGGTGGGCTGCGCAGTCGGCTGCGTGTTCTGCATGACCGGGAAAGCGGGCCTGATCCGGCAGCTGACGGACCTGGAGATCGTGGCGCAGGTGGCTCTGGCGCGGCGCATGCGCAAGGTGCGGCGAGTGGTGTTCATGGGCATGGGCGAACCCGCGCACAACCTCGAAGCCGTGATGTCCGCGATCACCCTGCTGGGTACCGAAGGCGATCTGGGTCACAAGAATCTCGTGTTCTCGACCGTGGGCGACCGCCGCGCCTTCGAACGACTGCCAAAGGGGCCTGTCAGGCCGGCGCTGGCGGTCTCGCTGCACACGACCAAGCCGAACCTGCGGGAGCAATTGCTGCCCAGGGCCCCGCGCATCTCACCCGGGGAGCTCGTAGCGCTCGCTCAGGACTACTCGCGCGCGGTCGGATATCCGATTCAGTACCAGTACACCCTGCTTGAAGGCGTCAATGACGGCGACGACGAGTTGGAGGCACTCGAACAGCTCCTGCGCGGACAGTACGCCGTGATGAACTTCATCCCCTACAACAGCGTCGAGGGAATGCCGTGGCGTCGCCCCGGCCTCGAGCGCGCGCGGGAGATGGCGCGTCACCTCCATTCCCGAGGCATCCTCACCAAGCTGCGGCGTTCGGCGGGTCAGGATGTCGACGGCGGCTGCGGACAGTTGCGGGCGCGCGCGGCGCACCTGCGAGCCCCGCGGACTCCGCGCGCGGACTAGCTCGCGGCCGGACGCTGTTTGCGCTTGCGCGTGGCGCCCTTCGCAGCAGCCTTGGCCTCATTCTTCGCCGCACGCTCCTTGGCTTTTTCGCTGCGCTCGGTGCGCTCGGCGTCCTTTTCGTCAATGCCGGCGGCGCGCCAACCCTTCGGCGGCTTCTCGCCGCGCATTTCGAACAGAAAGCGCGAGGGCATGCTCTCGATGCGGGTTCCGTACTTGGATCGCGACTTGGTCCAGGTCACGGTGAGGTGCTTCTGCGCGCGGGTGATGGCGACGTACATCAGGCGCCGCTCTTCCTCGACCGTGTCCTCGGCCACCGAACGCAGGTGCGGCAGGATGCCCTCTTCCACGCCGGCCAGATAGACGCGCGGGAACTCGAGGCCCTTGGACGAATGCACGGTCATCAGCGTCACGGCGTTCTTCTTCTGCCCCTCGCCTTCGTCGCGCTCATCCTCCGCCGACAACGTCAGATCCTCCAGGAAGGAGGCAAGCCCTGGCTGCTTTCCGCGGCGCACATGATTCTCGGCCATGTCGAGCACCTGCGTGACCGCACCCCAGCGATCTTCGCGCATTTTCGGGTCGGGATAGGCGCGGTCGACTTCCGAACGATAATCCACGGCCTCCAGAAGCTCGCGCATCCAGTGCACCAGCGTGCGGCCGGGATCCTGCTTTCCAAAGCGCGCCAGTTTTTCACGCAGGAGATGCACGGACTCGACGGCCGCCTGCGAAAGACCTTCGATCTCGCTCGCGCGCGCGAAGGCCTGCGGAACCGTGATGCCATGCTCGGTCGCAAAGGCCAGCGCCTTCTCGATCGTGCCCTTGCCAATGCCCCGCGGAGGGCAATTGAGCACACGCAGGAATGAGGGTTCATCCAGCTGGTTCTGAACCAGACGCAGGTAGGCCAGCACGTCGCGCACTTCCTTGCGATCGAAGAAGCTCATCCCTCCGATCAGCACATAAGGCACGTTGCGCGTCCGAAAGCTCTGTTCGAACACGCGGGGCTGTGTGTTGGAGCGGAACAGGATCGCGCAGTCCATGTAGTGAAACAGCCGCTTGCGCACCCCTTCCAGAATGTCCAGTGCGATCCAGTCCGCCTCGCCAGCCTCGTCCTCGGATCTCAGGTAACGGATCGGCTCACCCGAGCCCTGCGCCGAGCGCAGCACCTTGCCGTGACGCTTGGGATTGTTGGCGATCAGCTGGTTGGCGGCATCCAGAATGGGCGCGGTCGAGCGGTAGTTGACTTCGAGTCGCACGACCTTGGCCTTGGGAAAATCCTTCTCGAAGGAAAGGATCTTGGTGACATCCGCACCCCGCCAGCCGTAGATGGACTGGTCGTCATCGCCGACCACGCACAGATTTTGGTGACGCCCCGCGATCGCCCGAACGATCTCGTACTGCGGTCCGTTGGTGTCCTGATATTCGTCGACCATCACATAGCGGAAGATCCGCTCGAGTTCCTGGCGGACCTGCTCGTCTTTCTGGAGCAGCCTGCAGGCCATCAGCAAGAGATCGTCGAAATCAACGAGGCGCGCGCGTTCGAGGTGCTCCTGATACTTGGCCCAGGCGCGACCGACGAGCTCATCCCGATCATCGCCTGCGCCCGCCAGCACGCTTTCGGGCGTGGCAAGTCTGTTCTTGAGCAGGGAGATGCGCGCCTGCAGGGCAGCCGGTTGCAGCGTGGCATCGCCGATGCGCAATTCACGCAGGGCTCCGCGCGCGGCGCTGAGCTGGTCGGATGCGTCACAGATCGTGAAGTTCTGCGGCAGTCCCGCAGCCTGATGGTAGTACCGGAGCAGCTTGACGCAGAAGGAATGGAAGGTTCCGATCGTGAGCAGCTCGGCGCGCTCCTTGCCCACGAGGGCGCCGATGCGCTCGCGCATCTCTCCAGCGGCCTTCTTCGTGAAGGTCATCGCGAGGATGTTCTCGGGCGCCACGCGCTTCTCGAGCAGATGCCCGGTGCGCAGCGTGATCACCCTCGTCTTCCCCGAGCCGGCGCCCGCGAGCACGAGCACCGGACCCTCGGTGGCGAGCACAGCGGCACGCTGCCCTTCGTTCAATCCCTTCAGCAGGTGCTCCATGCGCGGCGCGAGACAGTAGTGAGACTTCAGAGCCTCGTCAATGCGTCGCGAGCGAGCAGATACGTGCTTTCTTCGCCTGTTCCGCGCTCGATGGCCTGAGCAAGGAACTTCCGCGCTCCTTCGCGGTCACCGAGTACCCGCCGGCGGGCTCCCAGAAACCAGTAGAGCCGCGTGAGCTCCACGCGTTCCGTGCTGCGCCGGTCGAAGGCGTCCAGCAATTCGGACTCCGGCATCACGCCGGCGTAGAGCGCCGCCATCATTCCTTCCAGGGGTGAACCCTGCGCCGACTGCGGCGAGTCAACCCACTTGCGCAGCTGGTCGGTCGCGCTCTTTCCCTCTCCCTGAAGCCCTCGCGCGATCCACAGGAACAGCTCCGCTTCGGCGCGTCCGTCCGAGACACCCTTGGCGAGCTCCTGAAAGGCGCGCTGGGCTTCCTCGTAACGCCCTGTCGACAGCAGCAACTCCGCGTGGATCTGGCGCGTGTTGCTCTCTCGGTCGCCCTGAGCGATCAGAATCTGGGCATCGTCCAGCGCCTCCGGCGTCCGGTTCATGCGCCAGAGCAGGAACATGCGGGCGCGGCGGGCTTCCACGAGCCCTGAATCGAGCCCCAGACCGCGATCTAGATCCGTCAGAGCCGCCTTGAAGTCGCGTTTCTGCAGCAGCGCTTCGGCGCGGATCGCGTACAGCAGCGCATTGGAGCTGTCCTTGCGGAGCGACTCGGTTGCGCTTTCGACACACTCGTCCCACTGACCGCGCCGAAGCGCCCGCAGCGCTGCATCCTGCGCCAGCGCGTGCTGAATGTCCTCCGCACTGCTCGCGCGCCAGGGAATCAGCGCGCCGGCGACGAACAGCGCACCGATCAGGGGCAAGATCCGCTGCGCTCGTCTGGGAGTCAGCTTCGGGCTGTCCTCAGGGTCCCGATCGCACAGCCGTGCGCCGATGTAGCCGCAGGCGAGTCCTCCGAAGTGCGCGGCGTTGTCGATGCCGGGCACCAGCAGCCCGAATAGCACGTTGAGAGCCAGCAGAAACAGCATGTTCCGCATCACGGGGCGAAACAGCGACTCGGGGATGGTGTCCTTGTGCGCGCGAAAGAAGGCGATCAGCGCGCCCGCCATGCCGAACACCGCTCCGGAAGCGCCCGCGGAAACCGCATCGGGCCTCCAGAGGATGCTGAGGACCGAGGCGCCGACCGCCGAGCAGCCATAGATCAGCAGGAATGCCCCGCTACCGTAGATGCCTTCGACCACGCGCAGCGAGTGCATGGCGAACAGGTTGAAGGCGAGGTGCAGAATCCCGACGTGCACGAAGGCGCAGGTGATCAGTCTCCACCACTCGCCCTGCGCCACGAAGGGGCCGTGGTTGCCGCCATTGCCCAGCACTTCTTCCAGCGATGGATCCAGGAGGGACACGCCCCGCAGTGCCATCGCCGCCATGACGGCGAGATTGATGCCGAGGATCCACGAGACGGCGAAGGTGCGTTCCGGCAGCCTGATCGGGAACTCGCCCAGCAGCTCGGAGCCGATGCTCCGCCTCGGCGGCAACTCCCCTTGCGGCTGGTCTCCGGGTCCGTTCATCAAGCCCGCGATTCTAACCGCATTCCGCAGGGTGTCACGAAAGCTTCCCGCAACTCAGCTGCATGGACACAGGGCCTGCCGCGCGCCACACTTCGCACTCCATGAGCACCGTCGCCTTGCTGCCCTGCGTGGAACTCGAACCCGCGAAACCCGCCCAATGGTCGGTCATCTGGATGCACGGGCTCGGCGCGGACGGACACGACTTCGCTCCCGTGCCGCCGCACCTTGGCGTGGAGCATCGACACGCTGTGCGCTTCGTGTTCCCGCACGCCCCGCGCATCCCCGTGAGCATCAACAACGGATTCGTGATGCCGGCCTGGTACGACATCCGCGACGGGGATCTGCGCGCGCGGCACGACGAGCAGGGCATCGCCGCCTCGGCTCTGCGGATTCGGGCGCTGATCGCGCGCGAGATCGAGCGCGGCGTGCCTTCGCAACGCATCTTCCTGGCTGGGTTCTCTCAAGGGGGCGCAATGGCCGTGCATGTCGGCCTGCGACACGAGCAGCCGCTGGCCGGTATCCTGGCCCTGTCGACCTATCTGGTCTGCGCGGACTCGCTGGAGGCTCAATTGCAGTCAGCCAACCGCGGCATCCGCTGCTTCGTGGCCCATGGCCTGATGGATCCGATGGTGCCGATCAGCCGGGGCCAGCATCTGCGCGAGCGTTTGACGCAGTTGGGCTGTGAGGTCGAGTGGCACACGTACCCGATGGAGCACAGCGTCTGCGAGGAAGAGCTGGCCGACATCGGCAGCTGGTTCAACCGCACCATGGGATACTGATCCTGTTCCGTGGACCTCAGCCCGTGATTGCAATGTCCTGAATTCTAACAGTTCCATCGGCCTTCTAGCAACCCCTTCAACCAAGACCCAAACACCAGGGGAGCAGGCCGGGCCTGTCGGAAGCGCTCGGACGCTGTCCGTGGCCCCCGATTGCGCCGCACCGGCGGCGCGATGGGCCAGCACAGCTCCGCGAAGCGGGAAGCGAGAAGCGATGCTGGGCTCCGGCGGCGAGTCGGCCGCGGGTGAGCTTCCAGATCACCGGATCGGAAACACGCCCTGATACAGATGAGGACGGCGAGGGCGCCTCAGCCTCGCAGGGAAAAACCAGAATTCCCGTTTCGATTCTGTCCCCACTTGGGGAGCAGTATCCCCTACTTGGCACTGCGGCCTTTGCGCACCGGCGGTGCGTTCCACGGATCCTCCGGCCAGGAATGCTTGGGGTAGCGAGCGCGCAGATCCTTGCGCACCTCGAAGTAGGCCGACTTCCAGAAGCTCGCCAGATCGTCCGTCACCTGCTGAGGCCGATAGTTGGGCGCGAGCAGATGCATCAGCACCTTGACGCGTCCACCGGCGACGCGCGGCGTCTCGGCCATGCCGAAGACTTCCTGAATCCGCACCGCGAGCACAGGTGGCTTGCCCGCCTCGTACTTCAGCGCGATGGAACTGCCCGTGGGCACCGTGACGCGCGCCGGCGCTTCGCGATCGAGCGCCTGCTGCAGCTTCCAGTCGAGTCGTGAGCGCAGATGCCCGGCGAGGTCGCCACGCCGGAGGTCCTCGAACGAGCGCTTGCCGGCCGCGTAGCTCTCCAGATCCTCGAGAATCCAGCCATCCGTGATCTCGGGCACGGAAAGCTCCGGAATCCAGGCTCGCAGACAGCGCAGGCGCTCAATCAGTTGCGCCACCTCCGGCTCCGCCAGCGGCAGAGCGCGTCCGGGATCCTGGCGCGCCGCCGCAGCCAGCGCGCTCGCTGCCAGCTCCGGCGTCAGCGCGGCCTGCACCTCTTCGAGCAGCAGGTCCAGGAAGTAGCGCCGCTTCCAGGCGCCCACGCGCTCCGTGCGCGGGTCAAAGCCTGCTTCGGTGCGCATCGCCATCAAGGCCGGATCGAGCCAGTCAGGCTCGATCCGCGCCGCCAGACGCACTTCAGCCTCCGAACGCTCGCCCGCTCGGCCGGCATCGAGTTCCACGGCCAGATAGAGCTCGCCATCCTGCACCGCGCTGAGCGGGGAGAGGCGCACGCCCCGTCCACCGACCATGACGCCGCGCTGCCGGTCGCCGGCGCGGCGGGCGACCACACGATCAGGGTAGGCCGCCAGCAAGGCTTGGCGCAGCGCGAGTTCCGCCTCAGCATCCGTCGCGGCGCTCTCCGCCGCCTCGCCGAAGACCCGTTCGGCATCACGCAGGAGCCCATCGCGCGCGCGCAGCACGAAGTTGGCCGCACCCTTGTTGATTTCGCCCAGCTCGCTCGCCGACCGGCCGCGCTGCTCCCACGCTTCCAGCGCGAGGACTCGATCCCACAAATCGCAGTCGGAGTGGTGTTGCGCACTGCGCAGGCCGCGCGGCCCGCGTCCGAACGGATCACGCTCGGAAAGCAGGGCGCCGACGAGCGCCACCTCGCGCAGGACCCCGCGCCGATGCCCTTCGTGCAGAAGCCGTGCAAGCCGCGGATGCAGCGGAAAGCGGGCGAGCTCGCGCCCCAGAGCCGTCAGCGCGGCCGTTTCCTCGCCTGTCCTCCATTCCGCCGCCCCCAGATTCGTCAACAGGCTCAGCGCGCGCTCGAGACTGGAGCGCGGAGGGGCTTGGAACCAAGGGAAACGGAACACCTCGTGTTCGCCGAACGACAGGAGTTGCAGGACGCTCGCGGAGAGATCGACGCGCATCAGCTCCGGGTCATCGTGTTCGGAGAGCGAACGCTGCGCGCGCTCGGTCCAAAGACGCAGACAGACGCCCGCCTGAGTTCGCCCCGCCCGACCTGCGCGCTGATCGACCGATGCGCGCGAGATGCGCTCCAGCTCTAGCCGATCGAGCCCGACGCCGACATCGAAGCGCAGCACCCGCGCGAGGCCTGTGTCGACGACCGCCGTGACGCCTTCGATGGTCACGGAGGTCTCCGCCACATTCGTCGAGAGCACGATCTTGCGGAGCGCACCCGGTCGCAGCACGGCATCCTGTTCGGCAGGCGCCAGATCGCCGTAGAGCTCATGGATCCGCACCCCGGCGCGCTCGGCGCGTCCGCTCAGCTCCTCGTGCGTTCGCAGGATCTCGCCAACCCCCGGCAGGAAGACCAGCACATCGCCGCGCGTGGCCTGCAGCGCGCGCATCGCGCCAGCCGCAGCCTGCACGGCGAGCGGCGCCTCGCTCTCGGTTTCGCTGTACTGAATGTCGACGGGAAAAAGGCGTCCTTCGCTTTCGACGACCGGTGCATTGCCCAGCCATGCCGAAAGCTCCTCCGTCGCCAGCGTCGCCGACATGACCACGAGCTTGAGATCCGGACGCGCATCGGACTGGACGCGGCGGGTCAGCGCCAGCGCGAGATCCGTGTGCAGGCTGCGCTCGTGGAACTCGTCGAAGACGACGACGCCCACCCCCTCCAGAAACGGATCATCCTGCAGCATCCGCACCAGCAGGCCCTCGGTCACGACGAGGATGCGCGTGCGTCGCGAGGCCTTGCGCTCGAAGCGCACCTGATAGCCGACCTCGGCGCCCAGCTCGACGCTCATTTCCTCGGCCATGCGACGCGCCGCGGCCCGTGCTGCGATGCGCCGCGGCTCGAGCATCACGATCTGCCGGTCCCCGGCCAGACCGGCATTGAGGATCGCCGGCGGAACCCGCGTGGTCTTGCCGGCTCCTGTGGGCGCGCGCAGAACGACAGCTTCACGCTCGCGGAGCTGCGCCAGCAGCTGTGGCAGGACTGCGTCGATCGGCAGCGGAACGAGGCCCATGTCCCGATTGTTGTACACGATGCCGCGCTCGACCATGATGGCCTGCGTGAACGCGACACTCGTCCGCCGCACCGATCTGTCTCCGCGCGTCGCGCTCCTGCGCATCCGCCCCGATGCTCAGCCGCCGGCGTCCTTCGTTCCCGGACAGTTCGTGCAGATCGGACTGCCCCTGGAGCTGCCCTCGCGCGACGGAACGAGTCCGCCGCGCGTGCGGGTGCTGAAGCGCTCGTACTCGATCGCCTCCGATCCCGGCGAGCCGGGCGAGTACGAGCTGTGCATCGCACTGGTTGAGGGCGGCAAGCTGACACCCGAGCTGTGGAAGCTCCCCGTCGGAGGCAAGCTCTGGATCGACGAGAAGCCGATGGGGCATTTCACGCTCGACGGCATCCCCCGGGAGAAGACCCTGTTGTGCATCTCCACGGGCACCGGGCTCGCCCCCTTCGTTTCCATGCTGCGCGAAGCCCGGCGCACGGGTAGCCCGCGTCGCTTCGTGATCCTGCACGGCGTCCGCGAGAGCAGCGATCTGTGCTACCGCGAGGAGCTGGAGCAGCGCAGCAAGCTCGAGTACTCAACGACCTATGTTCCCGTCGTCTCGCGCGAGGAGTGGCCCGGCCTGCGGGGCCGCGTGCAGAGCGTGCTGGCCGACGAGGGCCTGTGCCGCCGCTTCGGCATCGAACTGGACCCGGCTCGGACGCACGCCCTGCTGTGCGGCAACCCCGACATGATCGTCGAGGTGCGTGCACTGCTGGAAGGGCGCGGATACCGCATCGACAGCGCATCCGACAAGGCAGGCGGCGATCTCGGCGGCATCCGCCTCGAGCGCTACTGGTGAGCGACAACCCCGACAGGATCGTCGAGGTGCGTGCACTGCTGGAAGGGCGCGGATACCGCATCGACAGCGCAGCCGACAAGGCCGGCGGCGATCTCGGCGGCATCCGCCTCGAGCGCTACTGGTGAGCGGCAACCCCGACAGGATCGTCGAGGTGCGTGCGCTGCTGGAAGGGCGCGGATACCGCATCGACAGCGCATCCGACAAGGCCGGCGGCCATCTCGGCGGCATCCGCCTCGAGCGCTACGGGTGAGCGGCTCCGTTCAGCGCTTCTTGCGCTGCTTGACCGCTTCCCGCAGCAGGTACTCGATGTGCGCGTTGAGCGAGCGCAGCTCCTGATTGGCCCAGCGGCGCAGTTCGTGATGCAACTCCGGCGGAAGCCGCAGCAAAAACGCCTTTCGTTCCGGCTCGGAATCGCTGCCCTCGGTCTGAGCTTCGTCCTTGCGCGAGACCATCCGTGGCTCAGTTGTAGAGGCTGCCTGTGTTGACGACGGGGGCTGGAGCCTGCTGTCCGCACAGCACCACGAGGAGGTTTCCGACCAGCGTGGCCTTGCGTTCGTCGTCGAGGTGCACGATGTCCTTCTTCGAGAGATCCGCCAGGGCCATCTCCACCATCGTGACTGCCCCTTCCACGATCTTGGCTCGCGCAGCGATGATGGCGCCCGCCTGCTGGCGCTGCAGCATCGCGGCTGCAATCTCCGGAGCGTACGCGAGGTGCGAAAGCCGCGCCTCCTGCACGTCGATGCCCGCGATCGCGAGGCGCTGGCGCAACTCGATGGCGAGTTCCTCGGCCACCGCGTCCGCGCTGCCTCGCAGGGTGGTGCTTACCTCGGAGGCCTGGCCGTCATCGTATGGATGCTTGGCGGCGACGAAGCGGACTGCAGCCTCGCTCTGCACTTCGACAAAGTGCTCGAACTGCTCGACGTCGAACAGCGCCTGCGCCGTGTCACGGATCTGCCAGACCACCACGGCGGCGATCTCGATCGGGTTGCCGAGCAGATCGTTGACCTTGAGCGTCTTGCCGTTGAGGTTGTGAGCGCGCAACGAGATGCGGCGCTTGACGGTGAAGGGGTTGGTCCACCAGAAGCCGGCGGTGCGCACCGTGCCCCGGTAGCGGCCGAACAGGATCAACGCACGGCCCATGTTGGGTTCGACGATGAAGAATCCGATCGTGATCAGCGCGAAGCACACGATCAGCAGGACACCGCCCGCCACGCAAAGCCCCCGTCCCGCCTCCGTATGAGTGGGGTTTCCAGACCATGCGAAACACACGATGGCCCCGGCCAGGGACAGAAGCCAGGGCAGGAGCATCAGGTAACCGGAGAGGGCCTTGAAGAGCTGTTCACGGGAGGCATTCGGGTTCTGCATGGTTGCAGTATGATATCATCATGCGATCATCGCAAGGGGCGAAAAGCCGCGCTAGACTGGGGCCACGTTGGACAGCAGCCGGATCATCCCCAAGGCGCTTCCGCGCACTTCGGACGGCTTCGAACTCCTGGAGGAGCTCGGCCGGGGGGGCATGGGCATCGTCTACCGGGCCCGCGAGCTCTCGACCAATCGTGTGGTGGCGCTCAAGGTGCTGCCCTATTCCATGCAGGACAGGGAGACGGCCTTCGACCGTTTCCAGCGGGAGGCGATCCTCGCCGCTTCGATCTCGGATCCGCGCTGCGTGTTCGTTTACGGCGCGCACTCGATCGAGGACTCGCCGGCCATCGCGATGGAGCTGGTGGAAGGTCAGACGCTGGAGCATGTCATCCAGCGCGGCGAGAAGGTTCCCGTGACGCAGGCCGTGCGCTGGACGATCGAATTGCTCGAGGGACTTGAGGCGGCACACCGCGCCAACGTCCTGCACCGGGATGTCAAGCCGTCGAATTGCTTCCTCGGCGCGGACGGACACGTCAAGGTCGGAGACTTCGGCCTGTCGCGCTCGATCGAAACCCATATCCAGCTCACCGATCCGGGGCAGTTCATCGGTTCGCCGCTGTACGCCTCGCCGGAGCAGATCCGCGGCAGGGAAGTCGATGAGCGCAGCGATCTGTATTCCGCGGCCGCGACCCTGTATGCGCTTTTGACCGGCCGGCCCTGCTGGCAGGGCAGCAACGTGCAGGAGGTCTTTGCCCGCATCCTTTCGGAGCCGCCGGATGAGATCCGCGGACTGCGCAAGGAGGTCCCCGGACCCTTGGCGAAGATCATCGCCAAGGCGCTGGAAAAGGACCCGGCCAGGCGGCAGCAGACCTTGCAGGAACTTCGCGATGCTCTGCATCCCTTCGCTCAGGAGGCCTTGCCGGCAAATCCAGCGCGGCGCCTGGGAGCTTACCTCGCCGATGCTGCGGTGCTCGCCATCGTGAACGCAGCCATCACCGCGATCCTGCTCACGGGCATGCTCGCGGGTTCGACGCCAGACCCTTTGGAGGCTCAGCAGCAGGGGGCCTACTACGGCACGCTGGTCTCTTTCCCGCTGACATTCCTGTACTTCGCCGTGCTGGAAGGCTGGCTGGGTATGGGCCTGGGCAAATGGGCTCTTGGTCTGCGCGTGCAGGATGTCGTCTCCGGAGAGGCCGTCTGGCATCGCGTTTTGGTGCGAACGGCGGTCTTTCTCCTGCCCGGTGCGATCCCCTATCTGTTTCTGGGGCTGACCGATCCCAATGTCGGCTACCTGTCCTTGGCCGTGCACTTCACGCTGCTGATCCCCGGCCGCAGGCGCAACGGCTGGCGTTTTCTGCACGAGTGGGCCAGCGGCACGCGCACCACGCAGACGACCCTGCCCTTTCCGCACTTCGCGAAACGGCTGGTGTCCGTGGAGCGCTCCGCACGGCCAGTGGATCCGCAGGCCAACATCCTCGGCCTCTATCGGCTGGAAGGACAGCTTGCGACCACGAACCTCGGTGCGATCTACAGCGCCGAGGACGCGTTGCTCAATCGCAAAGTCTGGATCCTGGCAGGCCGAGTCGCACTACCCCTCGATCTGCACGGCGGGCCACACCGTCCGCATTGGCTGGCGGCCTTCGAGGCGGACGGCTGGCATTGTCAGGTGCTGGAAGCACCGGGCGGTGACACGCTCACGAATTGGCGGGCTCAGCAGAGCGAATTGCCTTGGGATGTGATCCTGCGTCTGCTGCTCGAGGTCAGTGAGGCGCTGGCCGGCGCAGGTGCCGAGGAGCATCAGATCAGTCAGATCTGGATCGACCGCAATGGCCGCGTGAAGCTGCTGCCGTTCGCGATTCAGGAAGGCGAAGCTCAACGCATGGGCAGGACAGCGCTGCTGGGAGCGGCTGCCCGCCTGATCATCGGCGACCGCCATGTCCTGCCCCGCGACATGCCGGGATCGGGCGATGAGGTGCTCGAACGCATTCTGGGGCGCAAGCACGGCTACGAGACCATCCAGAACGCAGCGGCGGCGCTCAGAGACCTGACCAAGTCGCCGGTTGCCGTGACCCGCAGGCAGCGCGCCCTGCAGTGCCTGCTCGCGACCGCGGGCATGGGATCCGTGCTCACAGGGTTCTTGGTTGCGACGCTCGCCATGCAGGAATCCGCCGAGGGCCTGCCTCGGAATTTCGAGCAAAGGGCCTTTGTTTTCCTCTTCAGCGGCATCGTGCTCACCCTGTTCTTCGTGTTGGTCGCGATGCTGACCCGCGGAGGGCTGCTCTTCCGCGTGTTCGGCATGCTCATTCGCACGCGGCGCGGCCTGCGAGCAGGGATCTGGCTTTACGGTCTGCGAAGCGTCATCGGCTTCGTTCCGGCTCTCGCCCTGCTGGGGATCGAGTGCGCCATGCCGGGCCAACACTCACTCCTGCTGTCATGGATCGGGTGGGGAGTTTACGGGCTGTGGTTGATCGCCAGCATCGTCTGGCCCTACGCCAGCCCGGCGGATCGGCTGCTCGGCACCCGCATCGTTCCGCGCACCTGAGTCTTCCCGCTCAGCCGCGGCCCATCATCCGCAGCAGCTCGCGGGCCGCCGCCTCGGCGAAGCTAGCATCGTTGATGTGCTCCTCGCGCACCTCGAGCGGAACGGAGCCATGTGTTTCCTTGAGACCCGCCAGCAGGGCCGCGCGCGCCGCGGGATCATCGAAGGGCTGACCCGCGCGGTCGATGCCGGAAACACCCTTCGACGGGAACAGGAAGCAGGTCGGTCCCTGTGCCGCCGCGAGCTTGCGGCCGAGGATGCGGCCGAGCTCCATGCATTCCGCCGCCGTGGTCCGCATCAGCGTGACGTTGGCGTTGTGCCGATAGAGCGTGCGGTTGCGGAAGGCTGCGGGCACAGTGTCGATGCCATGGAAGTTGACCATGTCGAGCGCACCGGCGCTGACCACTTGAGGAATGCCGCGCTTGCCTGCCGCCGTGAGTCGCTCCGGCCCCGCGCTGAGGAATCCGCCCACCAGCTCATCGGCGAGCTCGGTGGTGGTGATGTCGAGCACGCCGGCCAGCATGCCGCTCGCGGCCAGCGACTCCAGCGTGCGACCGCCGCTCCCCGTGGCATGGAACACCAGCACCTCGCAACCGGCCGCCTCCAGCACGGCGCGCGCGGTTTCGACACAGGGCGTCGTGACGCCGAACATGCTCGCGGCGACCAGCGGCTTGTCCTCCGCGGAAACGCTGGGCGACGCGCCCAGCGCCATGCCCGCCATGGCCTGCGCCGCGCGCGTCAGCACAACGCGCGAGATCCGGTTGATGCCGCTGATGTCGACGATGCTGTTGAGCATCAGGATGTCGCTGCTGCCGACGAAGTGGTTGACTTGGCCGGAGGCCAGCGTGCTGACCATCAGCTTGGGCACGCCGATCGGCAGACAGCGCATCGCCGCCGTGCCGATGGTGGTTCCCGCACCGCCGCCCAAGCCCAGCAACCCGTGCAGCCGGCCCTGCGCATGAGCCGCGCGCGCGATCGCCTCCGCGCCGCGTGCGGCAGCACTGACGGCTTCGCCGCGGTCATGGCGCGCCCGCATCGCGGCCAGAGTGGTGCCGGCAGCCTCGAAAACCGATTCGCGCGAAACATCTGCCACCACGGCGGGCTCACCGAGGCACCCGGTGTCGACAAGCGTCACCGCCACGCCGAGCGACTGCAGCGCGTTGCGCAGGAACTGCGCCTCCTGACCCTTGGTGTCGAGAGTGGTGAAGAGATGGACGCTCATGCGCGAATGCTATCATTCCATTCCATGCTGATCGCACTGCTGCTGACACTCCTCCCCTCGACACCACTCCTCCAGGAAAAGGCACCCGCTGCGGCCGCGGTCGCGACGCTGGGCGCCGGCGCGCACCAGTACCGCTGGGTTGCCGGATGGCTGGAGCAGCCGGGCGGACAGGAGCTGGGCAACACCCACGGCGGCATTGCTTTCGACTCGAAAGGCAGCCTGTACTTCAACACCGACACCGAGCGCGCGGTGATGGTGTACGACGCGAACGGCAAGTATCTGCGTTCCTTCGGCCCCGACCTCGCCGGCGGAGTTCACGGCATGGTGATCCGCAAGGAAGGCGACGCGGAGTTCCTTTATCTCGTGCACACCGGCAAGGGTGAACTCCAGAAGCGCAAGCTCGACGGCGAGCTCGTCTGGGCGCTGCCCTGCCCTGCGGAGTCGAGCAAGTACGAACGCGGTGCCGGCTATCACCCGACGGGCATCGCGATCGGTCCCAAGGGCGAGATCTTCGTCAGCGATGGTTACGGCAAGGGTTTCGTTCACCGCTTCGATGCGGAGCGCAAGTACCTCGGCAGTTTCGGCGGCCCCGGCAGCGAACCGGGCCAGTTCCAGACCCCGCATGGCATTGCCGTGGATACGCGCACCGAACCGCCCACGCTGCTGGTGGCGGATCGGGAGAATCATCGGCTCCAGCGCTTTGACTTCGAGGGTCGGCATCTGGGCGTGATCGAGGGCTTCCGCCGGCCCTGCAGCGTCGATGTGCAGGGCGAGTTCGCGCTCGTGGCGGACCTTGCGGGCCGGATCACCATCCTGAACGCGAAGAACGAGGTGCTGACGCATATCGGCGACAACCCCAACGAGGGTTTGCGCGCGCAGAACGGCGTGCCGCGCGAACAGTGGCGCGATGGCTGCTTCACCGCGCCGCATTTCGCCAAGTGGGACGCACAAGGCAACTTGTACGTGCTCGATTGGAACTACCTCGGTCGAGTCACCAAGCTGGAACGCGTGCGATGAGCGCTCCCTGGATCGCCTTCGACATCGAGACCGCGAACCTGCTGCCCGAGGGCGCGGATCTGGACGCTTTCGGTCCGCTGGACATCTCGGTGGTCGCGGCCGTGAGCGAAGACGGCGCAGCGCGGGTGGTCCACTCCCTGGAGAACGGCAAACCTGCCGCGAAACTCAACCGCGAGGACGCGGCGGGATTCCTGCGCTGGCTGCGCGAGCGCCAGCTCGGCGGAGCCCGCCTCGTCGCGTGGAATGGCGTCAGCTTCGATCTCAAGATGATCGGGCATGCGGCCGGCGATCTGGAGCTCGCTTCCGAGGTGGCGCTGGACTCCTTCGATCCCATGCTGCAGTTCTTCTACCGGCGGGGTTTCCCGATCGGACTGCAGTCGGTGGCTACGGGCATGGGCCTGGGTCTGAAGAAGTCCATGAGCGGCGCCGATGCGCCAGAACAGTGGGCGAAGGGCCATTTCCAGCAGGTGATCGAGTACGTGCAGGGCGATTGCCGCATCACGCTGGAAATCGCGCGTGCGATCGAGAAAGCGCGCGAGGTGCGCTGGAACACCAAGCGCGGCACCATTTCCAGCGAGCGCATGTTTCCGCTGCTGCCCGCGCGCGAAGTCATCGCCGGACCGCTGCCCGATCAGTCCTGGATGGACACCCCCATACCGCCGGCGAAGTTCACCAGCTGGTTTCCGCGAAACGGCTAGCCGAGATCCAGCGGGAGAGCCGCGTCGCCGAGGCTCGGCAGGCTGACCTCGAGGTGCTGAGCCATGCTGAGGTGCAGCCGATTGAGCGAGGTTTCCTGCTCGAACTCGATCTGCCGGCCGCCGCGGACGGCGCCGGCCAGAAGAATCGGCAACTGATCGTGGTTGTGGCGGTTGCCATCTCCGATCGCACTGCCGAACATGACGAGCGTGCTGTCCAGCACGCTGGTCTCACCTTCGCGCAGGCTGGCGAGCTGCTGCAGGAAGCCAGCGAAGGCTTCCAGATGCCAGGCGCCGATCCGCTCCCAGCGAGTCAGTTTCTCCGGATCCCTGCCATGGTGCGAAAGCTCGTGGTGCCCCTCGGGAATCCCGAGGTGGGGATATCCGCGGTTGGAGCCTTCGTTGGCCAGCAGGAAGCTCGCCAGACGCGTGGAGTCGGTGGCGAGGGCCAGTGCAATCAGGTCGTAGTGAGCGCGCACCAGCTCGGGGTAGTTCTTCTCCACGTCCTTGGGAGGAGCAGGCAGAGCGCTCGCCTGACGCTCGCCCTGCTGCATGCGCTCCAGCCGGCGCTCCAGTTCGCGGATGCCGTCCTGATACTCGGCGAGCTTGTGACGATCTTGGCTGCCGAGTCGCTGCTCGAGCTGCCGCGCCTCCCCGCGCACGTAATCGAGCACGCTGCGACGCCGCGCGCGTCGCTCCGCGACCGTCTCGAGGAAGGCCGGATCCTCCTCGTCGAGGAACAGGCGTTCGTACACGCGAATGGGACGGTGTTCCTTGCCGGCGGGCGTCGAGGGACCGGCCCAGGAGAGCTGACTGGAGTAGGCGCAGGCGTAGCCCGAATCGCATTGTCCTGAGGTGTTGCTGCCCTCCGCGCCCACCACCAGCGAGCGCAAGCGGGTCTGGTTGCCGATTTTCCGCGCCGCCAGCTGATCGATGGAGGCCCCGACGCGCACCGCCCCGTCCTGCTTCAGCGGATGGATGCCGGTCAGGAAGGCGGCGCAGGCGCGCGCATGGTCACCCGGACCGTCGCCGTGGGCACGCGCGGCATCCTGAGCCAATCCGTGAAGCAGTAGCAGCGAGGCGGCCCGCGGAGCCAGCGGCGCAAGCGCTCCCTGCAAGGCAAAGCCGGGCCCGGCCTTCAAGGGTTCCTGAGCAAGGCCGTTGGGCAGGTAGACCCAGACGGCGCGGCGGGGAGCGGCCTCTGAGGGTGTCGCGGCTCGCGCGCGGGGCAGCATGGCCTCCAGCCAGGGCAGGGCGAGCGTCACCGCTGCGCCTCGCAGTACGGCGCGTCGATCGAGATTCCAGCGATTCATGGCTTCTCCACTCTTCGTGTGCGAAAGGACTCGGAAAGGACGATCGCACGCAACAGGTCCGCGATCGTGAGCGTGCTGGCATCGAGAGCTGCGACGCTGCGCTCGAGCGAGATGCGCTCCGGAATGCTCAGCGTTCGCCCGAGCGCCCAAGTCATCAGGTGACGGGCAAGCGAGCGAGTCAGGGCGCCGTCCGCCGCCAGCAGGGCGGTCATTTCGCGCGCACCGCGGAAAGCGCGGCCATCGGGCAGGGTTCCAGCGCCATCGATGGAACCGCCTTCGTCAGCGGCACGGAAAGCGCCCCGGCGATCGTAGTTTTCCAGTCCGAGTCCCAGCGGATCGAGGCGGTCGTGACAGACCGCGCATTCGGGTTTGGCGCGGTGCAGAGCCAGTTGTTGGCGCATCGGCAGTCGGCTTCCGTCCGCATCCGCCTCGGCGAGCACTCCGACTCCAGGCGGAGGAGGCGGGGGAGGCGCGTCGAGCAGGACTTCGAGGATCCACTTGCCGCGCTTGACGGGCGAGGTGCGCGTCGGGTTGCTCGTCACCGCCAGAACGCTCGCATGCCCGAGAATGCCCCGACGATCGACGGCGTCCAGCGCGACACGCTGCACACCGGGTCCGCGCGGCAAGGCCAGCCCGTACAAATCCGCCAGGCGCGCATCCACGAAGCTGTAGTCGGCCCGCAGCAGGTCCTGCAGCGGACGATGCTCGCGCAGCACGCACTCGAACAGGGCGATGGTCTCCGCCAGCATCGAATCACGCAGGGCGGGTTCGATGTCCTGCTGGTGGAGGGACTCCAGCTGCAGCCACTGCAGGGCGAAGCTGCGCGAGAGTTCCGAGGCGCGCGGATCGCGCAGCATCCGCTCGAGTTCGGAAACCAGCACCGGATCCCCGAGCAGGCTTCCATCCGCAGCGCGCAGCAGCAGCTGTTCATCCGGCGGACTTCCCCAGACGAGATAGGAAAGCCGCACGGCCAGCTCGTACCCGTCGAGCCTGCGCAGCGAGCCCTCGTCCGCAGAGGGCGGATCCGTCTCCAGCAAGAACAAGAAGCGCGGCGAGGCCAGCATGGCGGCCAAAGCCGTGCGGAAGCGCTCCAGCGGACGCTGTGCCGCGGGGGTGAGGTTCAGGAGCGCCTCGACATCAGCCTTGGAGGGCGGGCGGCGCCAGACACGCATCGCGAGCTGTTCGAGCCGGACACGCAGATTCGAGGCACCCAGATCGGCCAGTTCCTCGCGCTGATAGCGCGAGAGGAGCGGCGGATCGAGCGGACCCTGGAGTTCGATCCACTCCAGATGGCAGTTTCGATCCCGCTGCCTGGGGTCGGGATCGTCCGGCTTGTAGTAGTCGTTGAGAAAGGCGAATTCGATCGTGCGCGTGCTGGCTGAAAGCAGCACTTCGCCCGAAATCTCCTCGCGCTGCTTCTGGGTGGCGCGCGTTTCGCCCCGCGCGAACTCCTTGCCGTTCGCGGACAGAGACCAGCGCACAGGATCGGGACCTGCCTGCGTTCCAAAGCAGCGCGCAACCACGCGGTAGCGCCCCTCGGCCTCGATGCGAACGTTCGCGCGAATCTGGCCGTTGCTGGTCAGCGTGCGGACATCATGCCGATGGACGCCGCCCTCCATCGACTCGGCCTGCACGCGCACTCGATCGGGGGCGTCGGTGTCGCGCACGCTCACGGCCATGGCGGCGACCCGCTCGCCGGCCTGGAGGTAGCGCTCAAAGTCCGCCTCGCTGAGCGAAAGCGCGGAGCCCTGATTGTCAAAACCGGAACCGATCTCGTCCGGCGAGAAGTGCTCGCGCGCGTCGAAGCGGATGCCGAATAGGTCGCGCACGGTGTTCTCGTATTCTCGCCGCGAAAGGCGGCGCAGCACCGCTCGAGCGTCGCCGCTGCCGGCCCGTCGCAGACTCTCCTGCAGCAGCGTGTCCCGCTCGGCAGCGGACAGTGCCCCGGCCTTGCGAGGCGGCATCTCGCCTTCGTGCACGCGCTCCCAGACTTCACGCCAGGTTTCGGGCGCGAGCCCGGCATCAGCGCGAGCAAGGTCGAAGCTCAGACCTCCTTTGGGCTGGGCACCGGTGTGGCAGTCGACGCAGCGGGCCCGGAGCACGCTCTCCAAAAGATCGCCCGCACCCCCTTGCGGAGCGCAGGACAGCAGGGAGAGCACCAGGCACAGCATCCTTTTTCAGGATATCCGCACTCGGGCGAGTGTCGGAGTGTGGATTTGGGGTTAGCATCTGGGGGTTCTCCCGGCGCGTCCGCAGCGTGCCGGATCCCGTCAGGTGCTTATCCCCGCTATCTGCCTATGTCCCCTCATCGCGACCCGCCCGCGACCATCGCCCAACTGGAGTTCGAGTTGCAGGGTGCTCTGGAGGCTCTGCGCGATCTCGAACGACAGGGCAAGCTCCCCCCGGCACTGACACCGCTGGTCTATCTTGCGCCTCAGGACGGCGCGAGCGTGCACGTCTCGCTGCGCGCGCGCGAAACCGGCCGACAGTTGCGCCGCAATCAGCCGCTGGAGAGTTTTCAGCCGCGCAGCTCGGCGGTCTGGGTCGTGTACGAAGTGCCGCAGCAGGAGTCGCTGCAGACCGATCCGGGCACGGGTGAGCCGATGGTCGACTTCGTGCTGGCCCTCGACCATGCCGAGCGCGACCCCCATCTGTCCTTCATCGCGCTCAAGTGGTTCCGCGACACCTACCTGCAGAAGCGCGGCTTTGCCTGGGCCTTCGATCCGGACATGCCGCGCCGCCTGATTCAGGAGGCGACGGATGCGGGACTCATCGCGATGCACAAGGTTCCCAACCCCAAGCAGCCGGAGTTTCCGGTGACGGGCATTCGCCTCGATCGCACCCATCCGCTGGTGCAGGACATCCTGCAGACGGCGGCTTTGTCGGCGGCAGAAGCCGGCTCTCAGCCCCCCGAAAAGCGTGACACGGTCCAGTAGACCGCTGCCAGCGCGACCAGCAGGCTGACCCAGATACGCACGCGGGAGGCGGGCTGCCAGCTTTGGCCCCGACTCGCGATGCGCAAGGTCGCCAGACAGACCGCGATCGCCGCCAGCTGCCCGCACTCGACGCCCAGATTGAATCCGATCAGCGCCTGAACTCGCTCTGGTTCGGCGGCGAGCGTCGCGCCGATCGCGCCCGCAAAGCCCAGGCCGTGCACCAGTCCGAAGCCGAAGGCCTCGGGCCACAGCGGCCGTGCTCCAGGCCTGAGGTTGAGCAGCGCGACGAACAGGATCGACAGCGCAATCAGAATCTCCACCGGGCGCGAGGGCAGTTCGATCCAGCCCAGCACGGAAGCAGCCAGAGTCAGCGAATGCGCCAGCGTGAAGGCCAGACTGACCGCTCCCAGCTGTCGCACCGAGCGCGAAGCCATCACCAACACCAGCACGAAGGCCAGATGGTCCCATCCCAGGAGGATGTGCTCGATGCCCGAGCGCAGGTAGCCCAGCAGCAGCGAACCGCCATTCAAGCCATCGGCGCGAAACAGGAAGCTCGGATCCTCGGCCCACACGAGCCGCGTCAGCGGTCGCTGGTCCCCCCAGAGGATCGTGCACTGATCCCGATGCAGCGGGTTCTCCGCCTCGAACAGGCTCGAGCGCAGCAGCAGGCCGTCGCAGGCCGGAGGCAGGGTGGCTGCCAGCACGAGCTCGTACACCGGATAGGAACCGCGCGGACGCTGAACCTCCTCGAGTGAAACGGCCTCCAAAGGCAGTCGACCGAGCCGCTGCTCGCCGCGTCCGGGCCGCAGCTCCAGATGTGAGCGGACGTAGGCGCCCAGGCTCTCTCGAGCAGCCTCCATCTCCCCCGTTTCCAGCGCTCCGCTGAGGTCGAGGTCCACGAGAGCCGCCTCGTGCCAGGTGCGCAGCTCCGTGCGAACGCGGAGCTCCAGATCGGCTCCGCGGACGGTGATGCGCGAGCTGGAGACCGAATCGGGGTGCGTTCCCGCCAGAGCGCTGGCCGCGGTTAGCCAGCAGGCGAGCAGGGCATGAATCAGGCCAGCGTGAGCCACTGGTGGCGATCGGCGATCTCGCCGCGCACGAGTGCGAAGAAGCGCTGCTGGATCCGCTCCGTCACGGGTCCTCGCCGGCCGAGGCCGACCGGATGCCGATCCACGCTGCGGATCGGCGTCAGTTCCGCGACCGTGCCGGTGAGAAAGGCCTCGTCGGCGGTGTAGAGCATCTCGCGCGAGATCAGCTGCTCGCACACCGGGATCGAGAGGTCTTGGGCCATCGCGATCACGGCACGGCGCGTGAATCCGGAGAGAATCGAGGCTCCCACGGGCGGAGTCAGGAGCTTCCCGTCGCTGACGAGGAACAGGTTCTGGCCGCTGCCTTCGGCCACATAGCCCTGCACATCGAGCGCGAGTCCGTCATGGAAGCCCAGCGCACGGGCCTCGTGCACGATCAGCTGGCTGTTGACGTAGTTGCCGGCACTCTTCGCCATCGCCGGGTGGGTGTCGGGAGCCATGCGGCGCCAGCTGGAGACGCAGACATCGATGCCCGCCGCGAGAGCCTCCGGGCTGAACACCACACCCCAAGGGAAGGTGGCGATGATCAGCTCCACCGGGTTGTCGCCGCCGTGCACGCCCAGCGCTCCGTAGCCGCGAAAGGCCAGCGGACGGATGTAGCAGTGGGCGTGGCCGTTCTCCCGCACCGTTTGGCGGATCGCCTGCTCCACCTCGGCCTCCGTCCAGCGCAAGGGCAGATGGACGATGCGGCAGGAGTGAAACAGGCGGCGCACATGCTCGCGCAGGCCGAAGATCGCCGGTCCCCGGCTGGTCTCATAGGCACGGATGCCCTCGAAAACGGCTGACCCATAGTGGAGCGCGTGGGTCAGCACATGGACCGTGGCCCGCTCCCATGGAATCAGCTCGCCGCTGGACCAGATCCACTTCGAGGGCACGAGTTTCATCGCCCCCATGCTAACGACTCGCGCCTTGCGGCGCGATCACAGCTCGCCGAGGTCCTTCAGATGCTGCAGCAGCGCGCCCAGTGCCTGCGGCGGGTTGCGAGGCTCGGCATTGCCGAACTGATCCGCGCTGGAAAACCCGTGGCAGGCCGCACAGGTGCGGACTTCGCCCGGCTGGAAGGTGAGCCAATAGCGCTCGCGCACGACAGCCTCCCCTTCCGGATCCGTCAATTGCCAGCTGAGTGCTCGCTTGGCGGGAACGAGCGCCGCGATCGATCCATCCGGCGCGATCTCCACGCTGCCCTCGGGCCCCTCTCCGCTCGAGGGATTCAGGGCCATCGCCGCGGGATCGTGCAGCGCCTTCGCGAGCACCCGCCTTCCGGGAACAGGGTTGGCCCCCCCCATCGTCAGGCCGCGGATCTGGTCGCCCTGGAAAATCTGCAGGTGCGAAACGTCGTAGACCCGGCCCGGATCGGAGATCGATTGCGCGCCTCCGCCCGATACGCGCAGGTTGTAGGGCTGCTGCAGGTCATTGCGGTCACGGCGGGTCACGTTGCGGCTCACGATCAGGGCCAGACCTTTGGAGCGCAGATACGCGCGCAGGTTCGTGAGCGAGACACCCTGCTCGTCCAAAACCTGCTGCTCAGGCACTTCGAGCGCGGGCAGCGTGGGCAGCGGGGCAGGCCTTGCGACCACTTCCACAGGCCACAACTCCCACAGCGCTCCACTGTAGCTGAGCAGCTGGTATTGCTTGTACCACGAGACGGTCTTGGTGACGCCGCGCGTCAGGTTGGGTCCGGCCTTGAAGTACGCGCCGGCGGGCACCAGCTCGCGCAGCCGGAACTTGTAGACAGGATTGATCACGCCGCCGTTGCCCAGATTTCCCGCCGCCAGCGTGGTGCTGGCATGGACGACGATCCGCTTGCCGTTGGTCAGGGGCAGCACGCTGCGGTACATCCCACTGTGGTTCGAGCTGGGCGTCGTGTCGAAGTTGGCAGTGTCCGGATGCGTGATCGCCTGCGTCGTGACGCTGTCCGCATTCATTCCCGGCGACGCGTCGATGCGCACCACCTGACCGGCACCGTGCGTGAAGAACTCCGGAGCCTGGATACCGAAGTAACTGCCTGGCTGCAACGGATCCTCGCGCAGCTGAAAGAAATTGCCCACGGGATACCCATTGGCCGTGAAGGGCCCGAAGTTGAGCTGCGAAACGATGTTGGGATCGTCCAGACGCGCGAGCGGGACGTAGGAATGCAGCTCGTGCCTCCCGATGTGGTTGAGTGTCTCCTCCCCCGTTCCGTTCTGGTTCATCATCCACGGAAAGAAGTGGTTGATCTCCGAACCCGCGAGGTAGGGCAGGAAACCGTTGAGCTCGCCGCTGTAGCCGGGCATCTGGTTGCCGACATGCCCGATCCATTGCGGACGCGGCTCCGGGAAGACCTCGTCGTTGTTTCCGGTGGAGACGGCGTCGGCGCTCTCGCTCGTGTAGTTGAAGGTCCCGAACTGGTTGCAGTTGCAGATGTTGTCATCATCGGCCTGCTGGTCGCGGACGAGGTGGTCCCAGCGCGTGAAAATCACGCGCCCGTAGCTGTCGATGATCGGCGAGAAGGCGCCGGAGGGCGTGTGGTTGAGCAGCTCCAGCGATCCGCTGCCCGGAGCCAGCTTCCAGATGCCCGTGACGGTCGGCTGCTCTTCGTATTCATCGAGCTGCGGATAGAGATGCGCCCGGCCATTGCGCGGCCTGTCCGACGTGAACAGGATCGTGTCATCGCTCGCGTAGATCGGGCTGATGTTGTTGTACTCCTCAGGCTGGTTCGCGACCTTGGTGATCACGGGCGTGCTGTTGAGGTCAAGCCCCGTCACTTCGTATATCTGCCAGCGGCTGTCCAGCGGCTGATCTGGCGAAGGCGAACCGATGATCATGCTGAACAAGGCCTTGTTGCCGGACCAGTGCACGCAAGGCTCGCGCACGGCGATCGAGCCCGCTCCTTGAAGGCCTGACTGGCCGTATCCGGCGAGCGCGGTGAGCCTGCGCACGGTCCCGTTCGGATAGCGGATGCACAGATCTCCGCCTCTGGGACAGGCATCCACGCCTCCCCGGTGACTGCCGAAGGTCGAAGTGATCGTGGTGAAGTCGTCCGGATTGGGCGTCTGCGCGCAGAACAGGATCGGATTGCCACCCATCAGGGAGAGCTGTTCGATGCCTCCCGGGTCACCTCCGCTGCCGCCGCCTGAACAACTCGATATGAATAGAATTCCACACAAAGGCACGATGCCCCGAATGCCCATTGACTGCCCCCTTCAAATGCCCTGACCGCCTAGAGAGTTTTCGGTTGACGGCGAGACGCGACTGGAGGCAAACGGCCGCAGCCGTTTGCCGGTCACAGCTCACCCGTGTCCTTGAGATGCTGCAGAAGCTCGCCGAGCGCCTGCGGCGGATTCATCGGCGTTCCGTTGCCGTTCTGGTCGGCGCTCGAGAATCCGTGGCACGCGGCGCAGGTGCGAATTTCCCCTGGCTGAAAGGTCAGCCAGTAGCGCTCGCGCACGACCGCATCGCCCGTCGGATCGGTCAACTGCCAGCTGAGTGCGCGCTTGGCGGGAACGAGCGCGGCCATGGAACCGTCGGGCGCGATCTGCACGCTTCCCGGAGGGGCTCCGGCAGCGGCTGGATTGCGACTGGTCGCCGCGGCGTCGTGCAGGGGCTGTGCCAGTACCCGCCTGCCCTGGATCGGCGTGCCCGTGCCCATCGTCAGGCCGCGGATCTGATCGCCTTGGAAGATCTGCATGTGAGACACGTCGTAGACGGTTCCCGGGCCAGCCACCGTCTGGACGCCACCGTCAGCGACGCGCAGGTTGAAGGGCTGCTGCCGATCATTGCGATCGCGGCGAGTGACATTGCGACTGACGATCAGAGCCAGTCCGTTGGTTCGCAGGTAACTGCGCAGTTGACTGACGCTGACACCCTCGGAGTCGAGGACCTGCTGCTCGGGAGCCTCCAGGGCCGGCATCGAGGGCAAGGGAACCGCGCGCGCGACAACCTCGACGGGCCAGAGCTCCCACAGAGGGCCGCTGAAGGTCTGCAGCGAGTTGGGGTTGTACCACGAAACCGTCTTGACGATTCCGCTGGTCAGCATCTCGCCTGCGACGTGGTAATCGCCCTGCTGCACGAGCTTCTTCAGGCGGAACTTGTAGACAGGGTCGATGATTCCGTTGCTTCCGTCGTCGCCGGCTTCGCGCGTCGTTGCCGCGTGCACGACCACGCGATCTCCGTTGGAGAGCGGCAGCACCGTCCGGTACATGCCGCTGTGGTTCGAGCTCGGAGTCTCGTCGTAGTTGGCCGTGTCCGGGTGCGTGAGATGGTCCAGCACCATCGAATCGGCGTTCATGCCCGGAGGCCCCTGCAGGCGGATCACCTGGCCCGCGCCGTGCGTGAAAAACTCTGGCGCCTGGATTCCGTAGTAGCTGCCGGGCAGCAGCGGGTCTTCCTTGAGCTGGAAGATGTTGTTGGCGATGCTCTGATTGGCCGTGAAAGGACCCAGATGCAACTGGGACACGATGCTGGGATCATCGGTCCGGTTGAGCGGAATGTAGCTGTGGAGCTCATGCCTGCCGATGTGGTTGAGGGTTTCCTCTTCCGTCCCGTTCTGATTCATCATCCACGGAAAGAAGTGGTTGATCTCCGACCCGAACAGATGCGGCTGCCAGCCGTTGAGCTCGCCCCCGTAGCCGGGCATCTGGTTGCCGACGAATCCCAGCCACTGCGAGCGCGGTTCGGGAAAGACCTCGTCGTTGTTGCCCGTGGAAACAGCGTCCGCGGCTTCGCTCGTGTAGTTGAAGGTGCCGAACTGCTCGCAACCGCAGATGTTGTCGTCGTCGGCCTGTTGGTCGCGGACGAGGTGATCCCAGCGCGTGAAGATCACGCGGCCGTAGCTGTCGATGATCGGCGAGAAAGCGCCCGAGGGCGTGTGGTTGAGGATCTCTAGCGAGCCCGTGTCCGGGTCCAGCTTCCAGATTCCCGTGACCGTGGGTGCCTCCTCGTACTCGTCGAGCTGCGGGTAGAGGTGCAGCGCTCCGTTGCGCAGACGATCCGAGGTGAACAGGATCGTGTCGTCACTCGCGTAGATCGGGCTGATGTTGTTGAATGCTGCGGGCTGGTTGGGCACCAGCGAGATCACCGGGGTGTCTGTCTGGCCAAGACCCGTGATCTCGTAGATCTGCCAGCGCGCCGGCTCAGGCTCGAACTGCGCGGGCGAGCCGATGACCATGCTGAAGAGCGCTTTCTCCCCCGACCAGTGGACGCAGGGTTCGCGCACGGCGATCGCGGAGGATCCCTGCAACCCGTCCATTCCGTAGCCCGCCGCTCGAGTGAGGTTCTTGAGCGTGCCGTCGGGGTAGCGGATGTACAGATCGCCGCCGCGCGGCGCCGCGCCGACTCCGCCCAGATGGCTGCCGAAGGTCGAGGTGATCGTCGCGAAGTCCGCGGGATTGGGTACCTGTGTGCAGAAGAGAATGGGATAGCCCCCCGCGCTGGGACGCGATCCTTGCTCTTCGATTGCCGAGCCGCCTCCGCCGCAACCTGCCAGTGCGAGCGCGAGGGCGAGCAGGGCCAAACTGCCGTGCCTGCCGATGTTCACGAGACCTTCCTTGAGATGGGTTGCCTGCCGAGGAAGCCATCGGCAGACCGAACGCAAAATCCCAAGCTATTTGCGACTTTGTAGAATGAGAGCACTGCCGTTGGCTAGCGCCCGCCCATCAAGATTGGTGCTGTCAGCCATCAAGATCAGTGCCGTCAAGGCGGGTGCGCCCTTTCGCGGAGCCACCAGCCCCCCTCGCGGGGACGAAACCCACCCCGCCCAGCGGCCGGTCGATACCTCATGTCGACAAGAGCTTGGCCCAGCGCGTGTCCAGCGAGGGGGAGCTGCCCCCCCCCGTCAGGGCTGAAGCAGGTAGCGAACGCCGCGGGTCAGGTAGGTGGCGCCGGCGAGCGCGGGATCGCGCACCCAGTACTGACCAAAGACGAACTGTCCGGGCGCCACGTCCGGCGGATGGCTGTCGAAGTAACCGTTCCAGTCGAACTGCAGTTCTCCCGAGCAGTCGCTGCCCACGACCCTGCCCGCGGTGTTGAGCAGCACGGTGCGTCGGATCGGCGGGCCGAGCAGCAGCGTCCCTCCACCAAAGGGCTTGCTGTCGGCGGACTTCGACCACAACGGCATGGCGCTCTTCTGGTTGAGCAACTCGGACGCGGTCATCCAGCAGGGATTGGGACTGGAGAGCGACAAGCCGCCGTTGGTCCACAGGGTGGCGGTGCACCCCAGCGAGTTGGGCGTTCCAGGCCCGTAGAGGACCGGATCTTCGATGAAGCGCTTCACGACCACCCGGGTCGAAGCGCCCATGTCGCGGTACACGACATGGGGAACATCCTGCGGGCCGATGCCCAGCACGAGGTAGTCCGCCGCGCCGACGGAAAAGGGTGCGCTGGTCAGCGACTCCCAGCTCTGGCCATTGAAGCGCCGGACCTGTCCCTTGTTGCCATAGTCGTAGAGCTGGTACGAGATGTAGGGGCGGTTCTGGCTGTCGAAACACAGCGAGGTCCACTGTCGATAACCCTCGGTCTCGAAGCACGGGCGCTCGGTTCCCGTCGCGGAGCCGCCCACCTGCTGCCACTGCCCGCCCGCAAACTTGAAGACGCGGATCGATTGATGGAAGCGGTGCAGCGCCACCCAGGGAACGCCGTTGCGGTCGAGTTCCAGCACGGGATTCAGGCTGGCCACCTGACTGAAGAGCGGGTCGCCGAGCGTCTGCCAGCTGTTCGTGGCGGGATCGTAGCGCAGAACCCTCAGCAGTCCGGTCTCGGATCCGTTCGAGAGCGTCGAGTCCAGATGCGCGGCATAGAGGGTTCCATCGGCTGCGATCTGAACGCTGTTGTAGGCGCTCAGGTCGGGCGAGAAGCCTCTGGGTCCCACGAAGTTCCACGATCCCGTGTACGGGTCGAAGCGCATCACGGAGGCCCTGTCGATCGGACTCGTGCCCCGGTCCTGATACGCGATGACCGGCTGACCCGAGGCGTCGAGCTCGAGCCAAGTGTGGTGCGCTTCATTCGGAGAAGCTCCGCCGCTCCCGACGGTCTGCCAGGCGCCCGTGCCGGGACGGAAGTTGCGCACGACAAATTTTCCGCCGACCATGTAGTCGCGCGAGCCAAGGAACACGGTGCCCTCCGCATCGCAGGCGATCGCGTTGTACCAGGAGGTTCCGACACTCGCGTTGGCCACTCCGCCCAGATACTCCCAGGCGCCCGTGCGGAAACGCTGCACACTGGCTCGCCCGCCGGCGGCCATGTCGTGGTAGGCCACGATCGGCTCTCCGCTCGGAGAGAAGCAGATGCGCATGCAGATGCCCCCCCCCTGGCTGATCGGTCCGGCCCCCACGGATTCCCAGTAGCCATTGCCCGCCTGAGCGGTGGAAACAAGTGCCAACGACAGTGCGATCACAAGGCGCATCTGGCGTTATTCGATTCGGCGGCATCGGAAACCGCAATACACGCTAGGATTTTTTCACGATGCAGCCGATCCACACCGCTCCCCATGGCATCAACCTCGTGATCGAGACCCGCTCCGGCCGGGTGATCCTCGGCCGCTTTGACAGCGCCGATGCCTTTCAGGTGCACATGCACGATTGCGACATCTACACGCCCCCCTCCGGGGCCGACCCCGAGCCCTACATCCGGGAAACCGCCACCTACGGGGTGGACGTCAAGGAAAGGGACTATTCCTTCAGTGCCGGGGAGGTCGTGCGCTGGCGTCGTCTCGGAGATATTCCGAAACTGGCCTGAGCCCCATGGAGTCACCCCAGCCCAGCTTCGCCAGCAGCCTCAGCCGGGAACCCGACACAGGCCGTGCGGCGGCCGCCGTGGCCGAAGAAATCCGTCGTCAGCTGGGCGATCGCCGGGCGGATCTCCTGGTCGCGTTCGTTTCGCACCACCACGGCGAGGGCATCGAAGCTCTGGGGCCGAGGCTGGCTCGGGAACTGGATGCGCGCACGCTGATCGGCTGCACCGGGGAATCGATCGTGGGCCGCACGCAGGAGATCGAAAACGGACCGGCGCTCTCGGTTTTCGCGGCCGTGCTGCCCTGGACGGACCTGCAGGGCTTCGACGTCTCTGCTGCGCAGGAATCCGACGGCAGTTTCGCCTTCACGCGCCTGCCGCCGACCGGGCAGCGCGAGCAGGCGAGCGTGCTGCTGCTGGCCGATCCGTACACATTCCCGGCGGCGGACTACCTTTCGATTCTCAACGAGCAAGTGCCGGGCCTGCCCGTCACGGGCGGGATGGCGAGCGGCGGGATGGGCCCGGGCCAAAACCTGCTGTTCACCGAACGCGGGCTCAGCGACGCAGGTGCGATCGGAGTCGTGCTCGAAGGTGCAGTCGAGCTGCGTTCCGTGGTCAGTCAGGGCTGTCGCCCGATCGGCAAGCCGCTGGTGATCACGGCCTGCAAGGACAACATGCTCCTCAAGCTCGGCGGCCGCAAGGCGCTCGAGGTGCTGATGGAAATGCTGCAGGGCATCGAGGACGGGGAGCGTGAGCTCTTCACTCGGGCCCCGTTCCTCGGTCTGGCGATCGACGCCCGCAAGAGTTCCTTCCAGCGCGGCGATTTTCTGGTGCGCGGCCTGATGGGCATCGATCCTCAGGCGGGCGCCATCGCCGTGGCGGACGACTCTCTGCGCATGGGCATGAGCGTCCAGTTTCTGGCCCGCGACGCGGCCAGCGCCGGCGAGGATCTGGTGCAGTTGATGCGGGCTGCAGCCCCCCTTGAGTCGCCATCGGCTCGGGGAGCCCTGCTGTTCTCGTGCAACGGCCGGGGCAGCCGCATGTTCGACGAGCCGCATCACGACATCACGCGACTCCAATCCGCCTTCCACGCGCCGATACCCGCGGCCGGCTTCTTCGCCGCCGGGGAGATCGGGCCGGTGGGCGGGCGCAACTTCCTGCACGGCTTCACGGCCAGCGTGGCGCTTTTTCAGACACGCACTCAGTGACCATGGAACATTCCACTTTTGCCATCGCCATCTCGGCACTCGTGCTCGCCCTGATCGCACTCGTGCGCTCCAGCCGCCAACCCAAGGGAAGCGGCGAGGAACTCGCTCAGGATCTGCGGCGCCGCATGGACAATCAGCGCGCCGAACTCGAGCAGGAGCTCGCGCTGCAGCGACGGATGCTGATGCAGGTGGCCTCTGGAGCCAAACTGACCCGCGACATGATCGAAGAGGGCCGCCTGTGGCAGGACATCGACAGCACCGGCGCACAGGCTCTGATCGCGAAAGGCGGCCTTTGCATTCTCGATGTGCGCACTCCCGGTGAGACCCGCTCCGGGATCATCCCCGGAGCCCTGCTGATCCCGGTGGACGAGCTGGAAGCTCGCGCGAAGGAACTGCCGCGCGACTCGCGGCCCAAGCTGATCTACTGCGCGGCCGGCGGACGCTCCGCAGCCGCCTGCGAGTACCTCTCGCAGCAAGGCTTCGAATCGCTGTACAACCTTGAGGGTGGCTTCTCCGCCTGGAACGGGCCGCGCGCGACGCCGTGAAGAACCGCCGTCGCTATTGGATCATCGGCGGAATTTACGCTGGCGCGCTGCTGGGCATGGGAGTCGCGATCTACACGCGATTGGCCTCCGACAGCAGGGACCCGCAGAAGTACGCGAGGGAGGCCATCGAGTTGCACCGCGATGGACGCTTCGGAGAGGCGGTGCGCGCCTACGAGCAGTCACTGGCCCTGCAGGACGATGCGGTGTTGCGCGCCAGCCTCTCGCGGGCGCTCGTCAAGCTGGGACAACTCGAGCGTGCCGTGCGTGAGCTCGAGGCCGCGCTGCGCAAGGAACCGGCCCACGCCGAGATCTGGCACGATCTGGCGCTGCTGCGCTGGCGCGGCCAGAACGACCTTGCGGGCGCGCAGGCGGCCTTCGCGGAGGCGGCTGCCCTGCCCACCTGCAAACCGGAAGTGGAATTCGACCGCGGCATGCTGCTGCTCTCCATCCAGCGCTGGGACGAGGCTGCTGCTTGCTTCGATAGCGCGCTCGCGCGCGCCCCGGCCACGGCCGAGTGGCGCGCACAAGCGGAAGAGTCGCTGGTGGTCGCCCGCGTTCGCGGCGGCAATCGCTAGCCGCGAGCTCGAGAACTCACCACTGGACGATCAGACCGTTGGTGATGTTGTAGGTGTTGCCCGGCGGATTGGCGCAGAACGTTGCGCTCGGGTCTCGGTAGTAGGTCTGGTAGTAACGCACGCCCCCTGCCGGAATCGGATCACCCAGCGCGGCCGAACGGCTGCGAATCGACGCCTCGCTCAGCCCCGCGTCAGGATAGATCGCGCTGCCGCCGACGCTCGACTTGACCGAGAGACGCTTGAGCGAGCCGCTGACGCAGCGCACCCCGTCGCCGAACACCGCTCCCGCGGAGGAGTTGGCGTTGCCCTGCAGGAACACCGCCGTGGCGGTCGGCAGCATGCCCGCTCCCTGCAGCACAAGCGTGTCGGCTGGGGCCGAACCGGTGTGGGAGAGCAGCGCGCCTGTGGATCCGGCCTGGGAGTTCGCGCAGCCGCGGCCAGTCGCGCCGTTGTTGCCGCAGGGGCAGGCTGTCGCCAGTGAGCCGTCGCCGAAGCAGTAGGCGACCACCGAGCCACAGGAGTTCGAGGCCGGGTCACTCGGGTTGGAGAGCAGATCCAGTTCGTCTCGATCCAGGCAGCCATCGAGATCGCGGTCGATGCCGATGCGCGTCTCACTGCCCTTGGGCACGATCGTGTACGTGATCTCGGTGCCCGGACCAGCCAGCGCTTGCAGCGCCGAGGCGCTCAAGACCTGCGAGATGCGGTCGGACTGGAAGTTGTTGCCACCGATGAAGGAGTAGCCGCGCAGGATGCCGCCTTGCCGGCTCTTGGCAACCAGACCCACCTTGCCGCTGGTCGCGAGGCTGAGCATCGTGGTCAGCAAAGCCGGCGTGGGGCTCGGAGCGTTGATCGTGAGTTGGGCTCCAACCCCGGCATGCACATCGCGGCCCGGAAGCCCCGGCGGCTCGAACAGATTCGTCGGCGAACCCTGCGGCAGATCCGATCCCGCGAACGAGAGCATAAAGGCGACCATGTTGGCGGTCTGCTGGTCGCTCGTGAGCGTGAAGACGGGTTCGTTCACGAAGCGCTCGATGGAGTCGACGCTGCCGTCGTGCAGCATGCCGAAACCAGCGGTGTTGACCTGCTGAGTGAAGTTGAAGCCGACCTTGCGGTACATGTTCCGCAACTGCGCCACCTTCATGGTCACGTTCGTGTTTCCGTCCTGAGAGACCAGCGCACTGTGGCGCTCGCCGTTGGGACCCACGGGGAATGGTTGCAGACTGGCGCCGACCAGCCGGTAATCCGTGCCTGTGCCGGTCGAGAGAGTGTGACACGTGACACAGCGCAGCGCGTTGTTGTCCAGATTCAGCGTCCGGTAGTCGTTGAGGCCCGTGACGGCATTGCCGTTGGGCAGCGGCTGCCCCGCGGCTCCGAAACGGCCCGTCGTGAAGTGCCCGGGCAGCGGCATGTTCGTCGGCAGCGTGTTGTCGATGTTGCGGAATGGATTCGGCGGGAAGTACAGCGTCGCGAGGAAGTCCTCAAACTGCTGCATCTGGGCCGCGGTCAACTGCGTG
>Ga0172373_10000443_pt1 | contig 68495 bp, 74 predicted proteins | sample Lak10m_2_FD_114546 | JGI IMG/M metagenome (GOLD analysis project Ga0172373, IMG submission 114546) | Freshwater microbial communities from Kabuno Bay, South-Kivu, Congo - kab_092012_10m | ecosystem: Environmental > Aquatic > Freshwater > Lake | place: Democratic Republic of the Congo... | reverse complement strand
GTGCGCCTTGAATCATCAGGTCGCGGGTCATGGCCATGGCAGGTGCTAGGCCCATGTTGGGTGGTAAATAGTGCCGTCCGCGGGAGCGGTCGATGCTGAGGTCTTGCCAAAAATTGATCAATTGCAGGGCGGTGCAAATGGCATCGCTTTGCTGGAGTTGCTCGGGGGCGTTTTCCCCCAAGAGGGCCAACATCAGCCTGCCCACCGGGTTGGCTGAGCGTTGGCAGTAGTTCAGCACCTCGTCCCAACTGCGCATGCCCGATTGATCGGCGGTCATTCGCACATCTTGTTCAAAGGCATTGAGCAAGTCGAACAGGCAGGACACGGGCAAGGCATGACGTTGAACGTGCGGCCAAAGGGCGTGTAGGGTGGGGTGGGCCTGAGTCCCCAGCACGCCTTGCCTTTGCGCCTCGAGCAACGCGTGGCGTAGGCTGTGCAGATCAGCCAGGCGTTGTTCGGGGCTGGCCGTGCCTTCATCGGCCACATCGTCGGCATATCGCGCAAAGCCGTAGAGGCTGAGCACAGCGGGACGAATCGTGCGGGGACACAACCAGGAAGCAACCGGAAAGTTTTCGTAGTGATCAATCGCCATGCCCCGATTGTCCCCATCTCGTAGCAGTTAAAATGTCGCCACCGGTTTCGAACGGGTGGTTTGGCTTCTCAAACCGCCCGTTGTTGTTTTTTAAACTCGCGCGGGTGGCGAAATTGGTAGACGCACCAGGTTTAGGTCCTGACGCCAGCAATGGTGTGGGGGTTCGAGTCCCCCCCCGCGCACCAAGTCGCTGCCACCTCGCGCAGAACATCTTTTTAGGAGCATCCTCGTGGCCATTGAAGTTCAAACCCTTGACAAATTGGAGCGCAAGATCACGTTGACCCTGCCTGTTGAGGTCATCGAAAAGGAAGTCAAGTCCCGGCTTCAAAATTTGGCTCGTCGCGTCAAGGTGGATGGTTTCCGCCCTGGCAAAGTGCCGGTCAACATCGTGGCTCAGCGTTATGGCTATTCGGTTCAATATGAAGTCATGAACGACAAAGTGGGTGAGGCTTTCCAAGCCGCCACCGTCGAAGCACAGTTGCGCGTTGCCGGTCAGCCCAGCATCTCCCAGGCCGAAGGCGCGCCTGAGGGCCAAGTGGCTTTTGATGCCGTTTTTGAGGTTTATCCCGAAGTCACCATCAAAGATCTCGCGGGCATCGAGGTCGAAAAAACGGTGTCGGCAGTCAACGAAGAAGCCATTGGCAAGACCATCGATTTGTTGCGCAAGCAGCGCCGCACCTTTGCGCAACGCAGCCAAGATTCGAAAGCCGAAAACGGCGACCGCGTGACCATCAATTTCGAAGGCAAGATCGATGGCGAGCCCTTCGAAGGCGGTCGTGCCGAGAATTTCCAGTTTTTGCTGGGCGAGGGTCAAATGCTCCCCGCATTTGAAGAAGCCGTGAACGGCATGAAGCCCGGCGAAAGCAAAACCTTCCCCTTGCCCTTCCCCGAGGACTATCACGGCAAGGAAGTGGCAGGCAAAACGGCAGATTTCATGGTGACTCTCACCAAGCTGGAAGCAGCCAATTTGCCCGAAGTCACCGATGAATTCGCGAAATCCCTGGGCGTCAAGGACGCCACGGTCGATGCCCTCAAGGCTGAAATTCGCCAAAACCTGGAGCGTGAGCTGGAATCGCGTTTGTTGTTGCGCCAGCGTCAGGCCACTTTGCAAGCCCTGGTTGAGCATGCCGAACTCGATTTGCCCCAAGCCATGGTGAAGGCCGAAACGGCCCGCATGGTTGACCAAGCACGTGCCGATTTGAAGCAACGTGGCATCAAGGATGCCGATACCGCCCCCATCCCCGAAGACCTCTTCAAGCCCCAAGCCGAACAGCGCGTTCGCATGGGCTTGGTCGTGGCCGAAGTGGTGAAAAGCCAAGGCTTGCACGCCACGCCGGAGCAACTCCGTGCACGCGTTGAATCCATGGCGGCCAGCTACGAAAAGCCCGAGGAAGTGGTGAAGTGGTATTACGCCGACATGTCCCGTTTGGCTGAAATCGAAGGCTTGGTCATTGAAGCCAACGTCACCGAATACGTGTTGGGCAAAGCAAAGGTCACCGAAAAGACCGTTGCTTTCGAGGAAATCATGGGTCAGGGATGATTGGAACTGAAACCAACGGAGTCAACCGATGAGTGCTTTGGAAACGTCAGCATTGGGCATGGTGCCCATCGTCATTGAACAGTCGGGGCGTGGTGAGCGCTCTTACGACATCTACTCTCGCTTGCTCCGTGAGCGCGTGGTGTTCTTGGTGGGGCCGGTGAACGATCAAACCGCCAACTTGGTGGTGGCTCAGTTGCTGTTCCTCGAGTCGGAAAATCCCGACAAGGACATTTCGCTCTACATCAATTCCCCTGGTGGCTCGGTGTCAGCGGGCATGTCCATCTACGACACCATGAATTTCATCAAGCCTTCCGTGTCCACGCTGTGCATGGGCATGGCGGCCAGCATGGGGGCGTTTTTGTTGTCTGCTGGCGAAAAGGGCAAACGCTTTGCTTTGCCCAATTCCAAGGTCATGATCCATCAACCCTTGGGTGGTGCACAAGGGCAGGCCACCGAGATTGAAATTCACGCCAAAGAGATCCTCAAAACCCGCGAACAGCTGAACAAAATTCTGGCTGAACGCACGGGCCAACCGCTGGAGCGCATTGAGCGCGATACGGAGCGGGATTACTTTTTGTCGGCAGATGAGGCAAAAAGTTACGGCTTGATCGACCAAGTGATCGCCAAACGCCCCTAAGTGCAGGTGGAGGCCACCGCCAGATCGCAATCTGGGGGGTGTGCCCTCACGGAATACCTGTTCGGGTCGATTGGTTATCATCGTTTCATGGTTTCAACAAAAAGGCTTCATCGGCATGGCTGAGAAAAAAGGCGGATCCGGCGACAAAACCCTGTATTGCTCGTTTTGCGGCAAGTCTCAGCATGAAGTCAAAAAGCTGATTGCGGGTCCGTCGGTTTTCATTTGTGACGAATGCATTGACTTGTGCAACGAAATCATTCGCGACGAGTTGCCAGATGCCGATGCCAAGGGTGGCTCTAGCAAGGGCGATTTGCCCACGCCCATGGACATCAAAACCAACTTGGACCAATACATCATTGGCCAAGACAAGGCCAAGCGTGCGTTGTCGGTGGCGGTTTACAACCACTACAAGCGCCTCATGCACAAAGACAAGGCCACCAAAGACGAGGTGGAACTCACCAAAAGCAACATCTTGCTGATCGGCCCCACGGGTTCGGGCAAAACCTTGTTGGCCCAAACCATGGCCCGCATGCTCAATGTGCCGTTTGTGATGGCCGATGCCACCACCCTGACCGAAGCCGGTTATGTGGGTGAGGATGTGGAAAACATCATTCAAAAGCTCCTGCAAAACTGCAACTACGACGTCGAAAAAGCGCAGCGCGGCATCGTTTACATCGATGAAATCGACAAAATTTCCCGCAAGTCAGACAACCCCTCGATCACTCGGGATGTCTCTGGTGAAGGGGTGCAACAAGCCCTGTTGAAACTCATTGAAGGCACCATGGCCAGCGTTCCCCCGCAAGGCGGACGCAAGCACCCCAATCAGGATTTCCTCCAAGTCGACACCACCAACATCTTGTTCATTTGTGGTGGCGCATTTGCAGGCTTGGAAAAGGTCATCGAAAGCCGCACAGAAGGCTCTGGCATTGGTTTTGGTGCGCAAGTGAAATCCAAAAAAGAGCGCTCCCTGACTGAAGTTTTCGCCGAGGCCGAGCCCGAAGACTTGATCAAATTTGGCTTGATCCCCGAGTTGGTGGGTCGCATGCCGGTGGTCGCCACCCTTGACGAGCTTTCCTCTGACGCGTTGGTTCGCATCCTTACCGAGCCCCGCAATGCCTTGGTGAAGCAATACGCCCAGTTGTTTGCCATGGAAGGGGTGGACCTTGAATTCCGACCTTCCGCCCTCGAAGCCATTGCCCAAAAAGCCTTGGAACGAAAAACAGGCGCTCGTGGCCTGCGGTCCATCCTTGAACATGCGCTGATCGACACCATGTTTGATCTACCCACTCAAGACAACGTGGAAAAAGTGGTGGTTGAAGATGCCACCGTCATTGATCACAAGCCGCCTTTGTTGGTTTACCGAGAGGAAGCCAAAAAGGCTTGAACCCAGCAGGGACAGGGTGCTCCTGTCCTTTTTTGATGGAGGACACCATGTCCGGACACCCTATATTGCCAGCAGAGCCCATCGACTTGCCCTTGTTGCCCTTGCGCGACGTGGTGGTGTTTCCGCACATGGTGATTCCACTTTTCGTGGGTCGCCCCAAGAGCATCAAGGCCTTGGAAACGGCCATGGCCGCCAATCGCTCGGTGATGCTGGTGGCGCAAAAAGCAGCGGCCAAAGACGAGCCATTGGTCACCGACATGTTCGAAGTTGGCTGTGTTGCGTCCATTCTTCAAATGCTCAAGCTGCCCGATGGCACCGTCAAGGTGTTGGTTGAGGGCCAGCAGCGCGCCGTGGTGAATCGCATCGACGATGGCGAGCAGCACTTTTCTGCCAACCTCACCCCGGTGGTGCCGGAAGCAGGGCCAGAGCAAGACACTGAAATCGAGGCCTTGCGTCGAGCCTTGATGCAGCAATTTGATCAATACGTCAAACTGAACAAGAAGATCCCCCCTGAGATCCTGACCTCCATCTCCAGCATCGATGAAGCCGGTCGATTGGCCGACACCATTGCCGCGCACCTGCCGCTGAAACTTGAAAACAAGCAGCTGGTCTTGGATTTGGCTGATGTGAAGGAGCGTTTGGAAAACCTCTTTGCTCAGCTCGAACGTGAGGTTGAAATCCTCAACGTCGACAAGCGCATCCGTGGTCGAGTCAAGCGCCAGATGGAAAAAAACCAGCGCGACTTTTACTTGAATGAGCAAGTCAAGGCCATTCAAAAAGAGTTGGGCGAGGGTGAAGAGGGCGCTGACATCGAGGAGATCGAGAAAAAGATCAAGGCTGCGCGCATGCCCACCGAGGCCCGCAAGAAGCTCGAATCCGAGTTGAAGAAACTCAAGCTCATGTCACCCATGTCGGCTGAAGCCAGCGTGGTGCGCAACTACATCGATGTGGTGGTGAGTTTGCCTTGGAGCAAAAAAACCAAAATCAAGCATGACTTGCCGTTGGCCGAAGACGTGCTCAATGAAGACCATTACGGTCTGGAAAAAGTCAAAGATCGCATCCTCGAATATTTAGCGGTCCAGCAACGGGTAGACAAAGTCAAAGCCCCCATCCTTTGTTTGGTGGGCCCCCCTGGTGTGGGAAAAACGTCTTTGGGCCAATCCATTGCCAAGGCAACCGGCCGCAAATATGTCCGCATGGCGTTGGGTGGCATGCGCGATGAAGCGGAAATTCGCGGCCATCGTCGCACCTACATTGGCGCCTTGCCTGGCAAGTTGTTGCAAAACCTCACCAAGGTGAAAACCAGAAACCCCTTGTTCTTGCTGGACGAGATTGACAAACTGGGCGCCGATTTCCGAGGAGACCCCTCAAGCGCGTTGTTGGAGGTGTTGGACCCTGAACAAAACCACACCTTCAACGACCACTACGTTGAACTCGATTTCGATTTGAGCGACGTGATGTTTGTGGCCACCTCGAACTCCATGAACATTCCCCCAGCTTTGTTGGACCGGATGGAAGTGATTCGCCTCTCGGGCTACACCGAAGACGAAAAAGTCAACATCGCTCTCAAATACCTGATCCCCAAGCAGTTTGAAAACAACGGGGTGAAAACCGAAGAGTTGTCCATCGAAGAGTCAGCCGTTCGCGACGTCGTTCGCTACTACACGCGAGAGGCGGGCGTGCGCTCTTTGGAACGTGAGATGTCCAAAATTTGCCGCAAGGTGGTGAAGGGTTTGCAGCTCAAGCAATTCACACCGCAGGTGGTGGTCAATGCCGACAACCTCGCTGAATTCCTTGGGGTTCGCAAATACTCCTATGGTCGTGTTGAACAACAAAACCAAGTGGGTCAGGTGGTGGGTTTGGCTTGGACTGAAGTGGGCGGCGACTTGCTCACGATTGAAGCCGCCTTGATGCCTGGTAAGGGTGTCATCACGCGCACGGGTTCGCTTGGAGATGTGATGAAGGAGTCGGTGGAAGCTGCCCGCACGGTGGTTCGAAGCCGCGCTGCGCGCCTGGGCATCGCCGATGAAGTCTTCGAGAAAAAAGACATCCACATCCACGTGCCCGACGGGGCAACCCCCAAAGACGGCCCCAGTGCGGGTGCAGCCATGACCACCGCCATGGTTTCGGCCATGACGGGCATCCCTGTTCGCAGCGATGTGGCCATGACAGGTGAAATCACCTTGCGGGGTGAAGTCACCGCCATTGGTGGCTTGAAGGAAAAGCTGTTGGCTGCGCTGCGCGGCGGCATCAAGACCGTCATGATTCCTGAAGAGAACGTCAAGGACCTGCAAGAGATTCCTCAGAACGTGAAAAACGCGTTGGAGATCGTGCCGGTGAAGTGGATCGATAAGGTCCTGGAAGTGGCCCTTGAGCGCATGCCTGAGCCATTGCCCGAGAAGCCGCCGGCGGTCACGCCGGTGAGTGCAGACCCTGTGACTGACACGGCCGCAGTGAAGCACTGAAAAGGTCAAAAAATACGCTATACTCTCACTTCTACGCGGGAATAGCTCAGTTGGTAGAGCGCAACCTTGCCAAGGTTGAGGTCGCGAGTTCGAGACTCGTTTCCCGCTCCAAATACAAAAAGGGAAGCACCTGCTTCCCTTTTTCGTCAGAACACGGCGCGGTAGCAAAGCGGTTATGCACCGGATTGCAAATCCGTGTAGGTCGGTTCGACTCCGGCCCGCGCCTCCATTTATCTCTCCCTCTCTCTCTAATGTCTTATTCATCCACGCAGCCCTTCGCTGCCGGTGTTTTTTTGCTCACACCGCTCAGCGATTCAAATGGCAATGATCAATTCACCGCGCTTCTATCCATTCGCAGAGGCAAGGGCAGCCAAACGCACGATCGCGTTTATACGTTCAAGCCTTCATTCAGAACAAAGGGCGAAGCTTTGCGTTATGCGGCTGAAAAAGGGCGTCATTGGCTTGTTAATCCCAGTTCGCTGACTTAACGATTCGTTGAGGCAGAACAGAAGCTTGGTCGGTTTCAAATGTTTTACAACGTGGACAACTAATAGGACCTTGCGCATTTGAGAATTCAGCCTAGGAGTTCTCTAGATGTTCAAAAAAATTGCTTTACTTTTTGTCGGTTTGGGCTTGAGTGCTGTCGCTTTTTCACAGATTTCCCCCAACTTCGGCCAACGCGTTGAAGAACTCATCAAATCGCGAGATCCTTCGGTGAAATTGCGAAAAGGCGCCGATCAATCGGTGACCGCGATCTTCCCCTGCGGGCAACGGCAATGTGAGCAGACGTTTTATCGATTGCCATTGAAACGCGAAAACGTATTCATGAATGTTGTGGTGCTGACTGAGCATCAAGCGAAGAATAAAAAGGCCTTGTTGGTCGTGAGAGGCGGCGACGCTAATGTTGAGATCAAAGGCTTGCTGACCCCTAACCGAGATGGGTTGCAGTATTTGTATAACCACTTGGATTTATTTCTTGATCGTCACATTTCGTTGATTGATACCGGCTGCCCCACCGATAAATTGAAGTCGTACAACGATTGCGCCGATGGTTATCGAAAGTCAAAGCAATACGCTGATGATTTCAAGGTGATCATTGATTTCCTGAAAGAACAATACGAGATGCAAGACTTTTATGTGTTCGGTCATAGCTCAGGGGGTATTTCTTCGCGATGGTTAGGGGTCAATTTGTCATCTGAACTCAAAGGGATCATCAATTCCTCGGTGATGAACCTCAGTCGAGGGACGGACAACCTGTCCTATTCAACCGTGGGTTTCAACATGGATCAAATCAAGATCAAGGTCTTGAACATTGCACACAAAGACGACGCTTGCCTGACCACCCCCTACAGCATGGTGAAAAGCTACTCCAAAGACAATTTGGTGACCGTTTTGGGTGGCGGTTCCTCAGGTCCGCTGTGTGAGGGAACCAACCATCATTCCTTTGAAGGTCGACAGCGTGGTGTATCCCGGGCAATTGCCAAATGGCTGGACACAGGCGTTGTTCAAGCCACAGTTAATAACAATGAGTAATGCGTCCCATCAGTCCTTCTAAGTAAAGGCTTGGTAAACAAAACCCTTTAGAAACCGGTAAATAATCTAAATTTGATAAAAATTTTTAAAAAAATGAGAATTGGGGCTCATTAATCATTAGGAGGTTTCATGGCTAAAGTGAATCAAGTTGAGCGCATTTCTTATGCTGGTGGGTTGTATGGGCTCTTGTTCGGTAGCGCCAAAGGCAAGCTGCAGGCCAAGGTCGAAGAGATGAACCAACGGGGCTGGAATTTGCACTTCATTCACAACGACGGATTGAATATTGTTCATATTCTTTTGCGGGTTTTGCTGTTGTTCATCACTTTGGGCATTTGGACCTTGGGTTCCAGTGAACTCCTGATTTTTGAAAAAGACAAGGAGTAAGCAACATGATCAGTTCAATGCCTGTCAAAGCCTTGTTCATATCCCTGATCATCGGGGCCACATGCAATGCCACTGCAGGCGTCGAATTGATCTGCAAAGGTCAAGGGCCAACCAGTGCGCATCGTCCCGTCGCTGTCGATTGCAGTGACCGGCGTGCCTTCATCGACATGCTGGGCGGTGCTTGGATGACCTTGCGAAAAAATCAAATCGGCGGTCAATTGGAGAACCTGTGCTGGGAAGCTTATAAGGATGCCAAGGGGCTTCACCCCTCCATTTCATTCAACGGCATTTCCGGTAGTTTTTTGGCCCGCTGCAACATGGGCTTGGCTTATATCCAGTGACGTTTTCAGCCCCTCAACGGCCTGTCGCCGTTGCGGCTGGATCCCTAGCGTCGTAGATGACGCGGTCGCCAATCGCGCGCAGTGAAACGGTGTATAACCCCGTTTTTCCTCTTCATTTTGTGTGAAACATGTTGAAAACGGCTGCCGCTCTTTCCCGCTTGGGCACTGAATCTGCCTTCGAAGTTTTGGCTCGCGCACAAGCCTTGATGGCTCAGGGCAAAGACATCATTAACTTGGGCATTGGCCAGCCCGACTTCAAAACCCCTTCGCACATCGTTGAAGCTGGTATCCAAGCCTTGCGCGATGGCCATCATGGCTACACACCCGCCAATGGCATTCCCGCTTTGCGCGAGGCTGTGGCCGCTGATTTGCAAACTCGGCACGGTGCATCGGTCGACCCCGATTGCGTGGTCGTGGTGCCGGGCGGCAAGCCCACCATGTTTTTTGCGGTCCTCATGTTTGGCGAGCCAGGCGCCGAGATCATGTATCCCAACCCGGGCTTTCCTATCTATGAATCGGTGATCAAGTTCAGCGGTGCCACCCCAGTGCCCTACGCATTGCGTGAAGACAACGACTTCGCCTTCGATGCGGATGCGGTTTTGGCCCAGATCACCCCGAACACCCGCCTGATCATCATCAACAGCCCCGCCAACCCCACGGGCGGTGTCACCCCAAAAGCCGAAATCGACAAACTGGTCGCAGGTTTGGCCAAGCACCCGCAAGTGGCCCTGATGTCCGATGAAATCTACAGCCAAATGTTGTATGGCGGTCGTCAACACACCTCTTTGCTGACCTATCCTGAAATTCGTGATCGGCTCATCATGCTCGATGGCTGGAGCAAAACCTACGCCATGACAGGCTGGCGCCTGGGCTATGCCGTGTGGCCCAAAAGCCTGGTGGCCGATGTGACCCGTTTGTGCATCAACGATCACTCCTGCGTGAACGCCTCTGCCCAATACGCGGGCTTGGCCGCCCTCACTGGCCCGCAAGACGCTGTGGCCGAGATGATGGTGGCTTTTAATCAGCGTCGCCAATTGATCGTTCAAGCCCTCAACAGCCTGCCCGGTGTTTCCTGCGTGGATGCATCCGGCGCTTTTTATGCCTTCCCCAACATCAAGGGCACAGGCCTGAGTGCAAAAGCGGCCCAAGACTTGTTCCTCAATGAAGCCAACGTGGCCACCATCGCCGGCACCAGTTTTGGAGCGTGGGGTGAAGGCTATGTGCGGTTCTCCTACGCCAACAGCGCTGAGAACATTGAAAAAGCCATGGAACGCATTCGCAAGGTTCTGGCTTGATGGTTCGATCGATGCGTCAGTGAATGCAATCGACGCCCGTCATGAGTTCGCCGCCGCAACGCATCTTGATGATCAAGTCCCACAGCATGGGGATTGGCGACTTGCTGCGCAGCAGTGCTGCCTGGCGGGCCATGCACGATCGCTGGCCTGGGGTTGAACTGCATTTGTTGTTTTTATCAAAGCACGCTGGCTATTCGAGTGAGGGCTTGATTCGCCAACACCATTTGTTGACCAGCGCGCACTTTGTCACCGTTCGTGAGGGCACGCCACAAGATCCTGATGCCTTGGCAGTGCCTTGGCGAATTTGGCTCCGTGAGGTTGCCCAAGTGGCACAGCGTGTGAAGCCTGATTGCATCATTGACTTTGAGTGGTCGGGTGTGCGCACGGCATTGGCCACCTGGGTGGCATCACGCACGACGGGCGCTACCAGTTGGGGCGTGAATCAATTCCCAGGGCGCTCACTGTTTTATGCGAACACCGCAAAGTCCACTCGTCATTTTCGGCGTCGCCATGATGCGAAGGAGGTCATGGACTACACCTTGCGCGACTTTGTGGTCTTGGAAGGCATGGGCATTGAACGTGGCGACACCGCCATTGAAGTCCAAGCTTTGCCAGAGGCCGTGCAACAGGTGCAGGCGCAATGGCCTGAGCTGCGATCCCACGATGGCTTGCGAGTGGGGGTGAACATTGGTTGTGGCACGCCAGGCGCTTTGCCACGTCAGCTCGATATACCCACGTTGGCAAAAACTTTGGTTCAATACCACCGGCAACATGGATCTGGCGTTCGCATCCAATGGGTGTTGTTGGGTGCACCCTACGAGGCGGCTGTGAACCAGCAACTGATGCAGGCGTTGCAAGCTCTGATGCCTCTCGATGAATTGGGCGACTGGCTCGACGCCACTGGTCAGACCAACATGCAAACCCTAACGGCATTGGTGCAGCAGTGCGATGCCCTCATTACTTCAGACACGGGCACCTATCACGTGGGCGTGGGCCTGCGGGTTCCGACTTTTCTGTGGCTCAACGTCATGGATCATGCCGCCGTCCATCGGCAAGCTTGGACGCGTCATGCGGTTAAACCCACCCCAGCACAAGGGGCTGAACTGCTCCACGAGCTGTTGAATATGGCCAAACCAGAGCACTGAGCATGGACCACTACCCCATCCTCATGTATCACCAGATCGATCACCCGCCGGTGCGTGGCACGCCCATGCGGGGCATGGTGGTATCGCCACAGGCGTTTGAGCGGCAAATGCTGGCTTTGCATCGGCTGGGCGTGCGGGGGGTGAGCCTGTCAGGCCTGATGCCTTATTTGCGAGGCGAAAAGTCGGGCCGCGTGGTGGGCATCACCTTCGACGATGGCTATCGCAACAATTTGCAGCATGCCGCGCCCGTGTTGCAGCGTCTGGGTTTTGGCTCCACTTGCTATGTGGTGAGTCGAGCCATTGGCCAAACCAACGCTTGGGACGCGGCCTTGGGTGTTCCCAGTGTGAACCTGATGGACGAGGCTGACCTCCAAGCCTGGATGCAAGCTGGCCAGGAGGTGGGCTCGCACACCGCCAATCACCGCGATTTAACAACCTTGGATGAACGCGAGGCGCAAGTGCAAATCGCCGATTCCAAGCGTGAGTTGGAGTCCAGGCTGAATGTGCCTGTTCACCACTTTTGTTATCCCTACGGACGTTATCGCCCCGAGCATGCGCGCATGGCGCAAGCGGCGGGTTATCACTCGGCCACCACCACCCAGCGGGGGCGAGCCCTGCGGAGTGATGGCATGTTGGAATTGCCCCGCGTGTTGGTGGCGCAATCCACCCCTTGGTGGCAATTGCTGGTGAAGGTGTTCACACGCTACGAAGACCGCCGTGGCCGCCCCTCGGCCTGAGGCGCCTTATTCTTTGAAGTGATAGTGCTTGCGATTCAAAGCAGCAGCAACGTCGGTGGCGTCCTCCGGGAAAAAGCCTAAATTCAACTGCGTGCTGCAATAGTCCACCATGCCGCGCAGGCTGCCCGCGTTTTTGAGCCGCTCCATGGGTTTATACATGGCACTGCCATCGCCACCTACACGGCGAATGTGACAAGCCTCGCATTTGGCCTCACTCATGAGTTGCTCACCGCGCTGAACATCGGCACCTTGAAAAATGTTGGGCTGAGCCATGGCATTCAGGGACAGGCCACAAAACAACGACCAAAACAGGCGAGCAGACATGCGTTTCTCCAAACAAGAGGCCCATTGTTTTCGCAGCTGAGGCGAACGTCAACCGCAAAAGCCCGTGCACGCTTGGGGTGCTCGAGAGCCTTGGCCAGCACTCGGATGAATCGGTGCACAATGCGCGCATCATGCTGCGTCGATGGTGGGTTTTGGGGGTGTTGGGTTTGCTGGCCGCTTGTGCGGGCCCGGTTCGGTATGCGCCGGTAGAAAACGCCAACGTGCCTTCGAAAGCACCCAGGGCATCGGCTGCTCAACCACCCCAAGCCATTCAGGAATCGCCAGGCCAACGCCCCGACGTGGTGCTCATGGCGGTGGCCATGCTCGATCGCAACTACACCTACGGCGGCAAAAAGCTGCACACCGGGTTTGATTGCTCGGGTTTTGTAAGCTTTGTGTATCGCGAGGCCATGGGCATTCAGTTCAACGGCAACGCCGCTCAACAAGCGCAACAGTCCCAGCCCATTGAGGCCAGGGAGGCCCAGCCCGGCGACTTGGTGTTTTTCAACACCACGGGACGCCCCAACTCCCACGTGGGCATTTATGTGGGCAAGGGCAAGTTCGTGCATGCCGAAAACGAACGCACGGGCGTCAAGACGAGCAGCCTGAACCAGCGTTACTGGTCCAGGCGCTTTGAAGGCTTTCGTCGCGTCAATCAGTAAGTGGAACGGCCACCGGTGATGTCAAACACCGAACCCGTGGTGAATGAGCAATCGTCACTGGAGAGCCAGCCAATCATGGCGGCGATCTCTTGCACTTCCACAAAGCGGCCCATGGGGATTTTGCTGAGCATGAAGTTGATGTGCTGCTCCGTCATGGTGGCAAACATGGCCGTTCGTGCAGCCGCCGGTGCCACCGCATTCACCAACACTCCCTTGTCAGCCAACTCTTTGCCCAGTGATTTGGTCAAAGCAATCACGCCCGCTTTCGACGCGCTGTAGTGGCTGGCGTTGGGGTTGCCTTCCTTACCGGCCACCGAGGCCACGTTCACAATGCGCCCCCACTTTTGGGCCACCATGTGCGGCACCACGCAACGGCAAACGTAGTAGGGCGCAATCAGGTTCACGTCAATCACGTCGCGCCACACTTTGGGGTCGAGCTCCCAGGTGGTGGCGTTGCCGCCAGTGATGCCCGCATTGTTCACAGTGATGTCGATTCGGCCATGCTGCGCCATGGTGTCGGCGGTGGCTTTTTCCACTTGATCCAATTGGGTCAAGTTCACGGCGTGGGTGGTCACGGTGCCCAGCGCAGACAACTCGGTTTTGGCTTTGGCCAGCATGGCTTGGTCCATGTCCCACAAGGCCACGGCCGCGCCCGATCGGAGCATGCGTTCAGCTACGGCAAAACCAATGCCTTGGGCACCGCCCGTGATGACAGCGTGCTTGTTGTTCAGGTCCAGTTGATTCATGGTGCTCTCTTTCAAAAAAACGAAGGGAAATCATTCGCGGGGCAATGCGCCCGGCAGGAGTTGGGTGGTGCTGGCGGTGAGGTCTGGCGGCTTGCGGCGGGAATGCAGCATCACATCCAGGTCGGACTTGGCCACATCAATTTGCTGCAACGAGGCATCGATGGCGGCTTGGGGGTTATGGGCCAGCACGGCATCGAGCACTGCCCGATGCAAAGGCAAGGACTGGGCCGGCCCATTGGGTTTGCGTGAAGACAACTCGAAGCTGGTGAGCAGCAACGCGCCCATGGCCCGACTCATTTGTTGAATCATTTGGTTGTGGCTGGCTTTGAGCAAGCCTTGGTGAAACCGCAAGTCGTGGGTCACGTAATCGCCCTGGTTTTCCACGGCCAAGCGCATGCCCTCGTAGGCGGCTTCAAGCTCTTCCAATTCTTGCGGAGTTGCTCGTTCGGCCGCCATGCCCACAGCCGCTGGCTCGATGAGTCGACGCAGTTCCTGCAAATCGCGCAACACGTCTTTGCTTAGCCCCGTGCTGGCTTGCCAAGTCACCACTTGGGGGTCAAACCAATTCCAGTCGGTGGGGTCGCAGACCCGCGTGCCCAGTTTGGGGCCCGTGATCACCATGCCCTTGGCCACCAAGGATTTGATGGCCTCGCGAATCACCGTTCGGCTCACCCCATAGGTTTCGCACAAAACCGGTTCAACGGGAATGGTGTGCCCCGGTGCGTATTGCCCGCTCGCGATCGCCGTGCCCAGTTGGTCCAACACTTGGGCTTGTCGATTGCGTGGCCCCGATGCTTGGGGGCGAGTGGGCTGGGCGCTCATGAGCTCAGGCGGCGTTGGCCTCGGCAAATTGGATTTGCACCTTCATGGCCTGCGACTTGTCACTGGCCAGCTCGAAGCCGCGCACGGCATCGGCAGCTGAAACCGTGTGCGAAATCACGGGCCGGGGGTCAATCAGGCCTTCATTCAAAAATCGAACGGCGGTGCCGAATTCCTCGTGGAAGCGGAAGGTGCCGCGCAGCTCCAACTCTTTGGCCACCACCACGTTCATGGGCAAGCTCACATCGCCGCCCACACCCACGCACACCACCACACCCCGAGGGCGAACCATCACCAAGCTGCTTTGCAAGGCTTTGGCGTTGCCCGAGGCTTCAAACATCACATCGAAGCGGCCTTTGTTGAGCTCAAACGCTTTGAGGGAATCGGCCGATTGGCTGAGGTTGATGGTGTCGTCTGCACCCATGGCGCGCGCAGTGGCCAACGGGAAGTCCGCCACGTCAACCGCCACGATGCGTGCGGCGCCTGCACGGCGCAGCCCCGCAATCAGCAAATTGCCAATGGGGCCACAGCCCGTGACCAACATCGTTTTGCCAAACACCGAGCCCGCACGCTGAATGGCGTGCAAACCCACCGACAGGGGCTCGGCGCAGGCGGCCATGGCCAAAGTGACGTTCGCGCCCAACACATGGGCTTGGTGCGCCTCGATGATGACCTCTTCCGCAAACGCACCATCGATGTGGGGGTTGCGCATGGCGCTGCCGTAAAAGCGCATGTCCAAACAATGGTTGGCCATGCCTTGCAAACAGTATTCGCACTGGCCGCAAGGCCGAGACGGAGAAATGGCAATGGCCTGGCCCACGCACAAATCAGGGCGTTGAACGGCGCTGCCGATTTCGGCGACCACCCCCGACACCTCGTGCCCCAACACCATGGGGTGTTGAATGCGGACCGTGCCAAAACCACCCTCGTGGTAGTAGTGCAAGTCGGAACCGCAAATGCCGCCAAAGGCAATGCGCGCTCGAATTTGGTGGGGCTGCAAAGGTGCGCTGGGCCAGTCTTGAACCCGCAAATCGTGGGGTGCGTGGCAAACGATGGCTTTCATGTGAAACCTTTCTTTCAAAGTTGGGCGGTGACGCCACCGTCCACATACAAGATGTGACCATTCACAAACGAGGCGGCATCGCTGGCCAGAAAGACCGCTGCAGGGGCCAGCTCTTGCACATCGCCCCAGCGGCGCGCAGGCGTGCGCCCCGTGAGCCACTGGCTGAAGGTTTCGTCCTTCACCAAGGCTTGCGTCAATTCGGTTTTGAAATAACCGGGACCCAGACCATTGACGTTGATGCCGTGTGGGCCCCAATCAATGGCCATGCCTTTGGTGAGCATCTTCAAGCCCCCTTTGGTGGCCATGTAGGGCGCAATGCCAGGGCGGCCGAGCTCGGACTGCACCGAGCAAATGTTGATGATGCGACCGCGTTGGCGCGGCATCATGTGGCGCACCACCGCCTGGCTCACCATGAACACGCTGTCGAGGTTGGTTTGCAAAATGCGGTGCCAAGTCTCCAAGGGGAATTCATGCAAGGGCGAGCGATGGGTCATGCCTGCGTTGTTCACCAAGATGTCAATCGGGCCGAGGTCGCGTTCGATCTCACCGATGGCGGTTTGCACGGCCTCGGCTTGGGTGACATCAAACACCTTGGCGTGGGCGGTGAGGCCTTCATCGCGCAAGGCTTGAACCGTGGCTTGCACGCGCTCACTTTGGCGCGCGTTGATGATGACTTGAGCGCCGGCTTGGGCCAGGCCACGGGCCAAGGCCAGGCCAATGCCCGTGGAAGATCCGGTGATCAAGGCCAGGCGGCCATCCAAGCGAAAAGTTTGTGCGTCAATCATGGGGAAGAGGCGGGTTCGGACAACAGGCTCAGCTGTTGCAAGGCTTGTTGCAACAACTGTTCGGGGGCTTGAGCAACATCCAAGGCCAGGATGCGCTCATCGGCTTGTGGCATTTCCAAGTCGCGCAACTGGCTGTCGAGCAAACTGTGCGGCATGTAGTGGCCCGTGCGCACATTCATGCGGGGGGCAATCACGGCTTTGCTGCCTTGCAAATGCAAAAACAAAAGCGCGGCGTCTCCTTGGCGCAGCACGTCGCGGTATTTGCGCTTGAGCGCCGAACAGGTCAACACCAAGCCTTCTTGGGCCTGCGTGGCCTGGCCAATGAGGCCAGACAAGGTGTGGAGCCAATCCGCGCGGTCGTCGTCGTTGAGGAGCGTGCCCGCCGACATTTTTTCAATGTTGGCTGCACTGTGGTGCTGATCCCCCTCGATGTAGCGCCAGTTCAGGGCTTGCGCCAAGGCCTGGGCCAGGGTCGATTTGCCACAGCCGCTCACCCCCATGACCACCACACGCGCCATGCGTGGGCGGGTCAGAGCGGTTGACGAAGGGGGGACAGCAGCGACATTCATGCGCGGCATCTTATCGTATGATGATTGAAAAACCTCACCAACCCTTCACGAGCGCGACCATGAGCCAATCGGATTCCCCCAAGAAACCCCTTCGTTCCCAAGCCTGGTTTGGACGGCAAGACCGCGACGGTTTTGCCTACCGCAGCTGGGTCAAAGGCAAGGGCGTTCCCCACGATCAATTTGATGGCCGACCGGTCATTGGCATTTGCAACACCTTCAGCGAGCTGACCCCTTGCAACTCCCATTTCCGCACTTTGGCCGAGCAGGTCAAGATTGGGGTGTATGAAGCCGGCGGCTTTCCCTTGGAGTTTCCGGTGATGTCGCTGGGCGAAACCTTGTTGCGCCCCACCGCCATGCTGTATCGCAACCTTGCCAGCATGGATGTGGAAGAGAGCATCCGAGGCAACCCCATCGATGGCGTGGTCCTGCTGATGGGCTGCGACAAAACCACCCCCAGCCTGCTCATGGGCGCATCCAGCGCCAACCTCCCCACCATTGGGGTGAGCGGTGGCCCCATGCTCAATGGCAAATGGCGCGGCCAAGAATTGGGCTCGGGCACTGGCGTGTGGAGCATGAGTGAGCAGGTGCGTGCAGGCACCCTGAAGCTGCAAGACTTTTTCGAAGCCGAAAGCTCCATGCACCGCAGCCATGGCCATTGCATGACCATGGGCACCGCCTCCACCATGGCCAGCATGGTTGAAGCCCTGGGCATTGGTTTGCCTGGCAACGCGGCTTACCCCGCAGTAGATGGCCGTCGTAACGTGTTGGCCCGTGAAGCCGGTCGTCGCATTGTGCAAATGGTCAAAGACGATGTGAAGATCGAGCAAATCCTCACCCGCCAGGCCTTCGAAAACGCCATTCGCACCTTGGCTGCCATTGGCGGCAGCACCAACGCGGTGATTCACCTCATTGCAATTGCTGGTCGTTTGGGCGTCAATCTCAGCGTCGATGACTTCGAAAAGCTGGGCAGCGAAATGAGCTGCTTGGTCGACTTGCAGCCCTCGGGTCAATACCTGATGGAAGACTTCTGCTACGCCGGTGGCTTGCCTGCCGTCATGAAGGAAATCGAGTCGGTGTTGCACCGCGACATCCTCACCGTCAGCGGCAAAACCGTGGGCGAAAACATTGCCTCCGCCGTGAACCACAACCCCAAGGTCATTCGTTCGCTGGCCGAGCCCTTCAAAGAAAAAGCCGGCATTGCCATTTTGCGTGGCAACCTCGCACCGCGAGGCGCCGTCATCAAGCCCAGCGCGGCCACGCCCGCTCTGATGTCGCACACGGGTCGCGCCGTGGTGTTTGAAGACAGCGACGACTTCCACCGCCGCATCGACGATGAAAATCTCGACGTCGACGAAACCTGCATCCTGGTGCTCAAGAACTGTGGACCCAAGGGCTACCCCGGAATGGCCGAAGTGGGCAACATGCCCTTGCCCCCCAAAGTCTTGCGCAAGGGCATCACCGACATGGTGCGCATCTCTGACGCCCGCATGAGTGGCACGGCCTACGGCACGGTGGTGTTGCACACCACGCCCGAGGCAGCGGCTGGTGGCCCCTTGGCGCTGGTTCACAACGGCGACCTCATCACGCTGGATGTGGCGCAGCGCAAGTTGCACCTGCACGTCGACGATGCCGAACTCGAGCGTCGTCGTGCCGCTTGGCAGCCCCCGCCGCCGGCCATGACCAGTGGTTACTGGAAGCTCTACATCGACCACGTGTTGCAAGCCGACGAGGGGGCCGACTTCGACTTCCTGCGTGGCCAGCGCGGCGCCGCAGTGCCCAAAGACAACCACTGAGAGCACAGCGGGTATAGCCATGTCAGCCCCTCAAGCGCGCAACGTCGTGCTCTTGGGGCTGGCCCAAACCTTGGCCTGGGGTTCCAGCTATTACTTGCCCGCGGTGCTGGCCGAACCCATGGCCCAAGGCTTGGGCATCACACCGCCCGAGGTCTTCATGGCTTTCTCGTTGGCCATGTTGCTCAGTGCGGCCATTGGGCCCAGCGCTGGAAAAGCCATCGACCGTTTTGGTGGACGGCCAGTGCTCATGATGGGCAATGGTGTCTTCGTGCTGGGCTTGGCAGGCCTGGCCTTGTCACAAAACGCCGTGCACATGACTTTGGCGTGGTGCGTGCTGGGCCTGGCCATGGGGGCTGGCCTTTATGAAGCAGCCTTTGCCACTTTGGTTCGTTTGTTTCGCGACCAATCGCGCGCACCCATCACCGGCATCACCCTCATTGCTGGTTTTGCCAGCACCGTGGGCTGGCCGCTCACCACTTGGATGGCGGCCGAATGGGGCTGGCGTGGGGCGTGTTGGGGGTGGGCGGTGTTGCACGTGTTGGTGGCCTTACCGCTGAATGCGGGGTTGTCGCGAGCCACTGGACGCGGGGCGCTTTCCCCCAACGCGGCATCCCAGCATGAACCCAGCGAAACCTCCGAACCCGTCGAGACGCCCACACCCGTGGATTGGCGCGTTTGGTGGGGCTTGGCCTATGCCTTTGGCGTAGCGTGGTTTGTCAGCACCGCCATGGCCGCGCACTTTCCTCGCGTCCTGCAACTCACGGGTCTGAGTTTGGCCGCTGCGGTGGCCATGGGGGCCCTCATTGGTCCCGCACAAGTGGCTGCCCGCATGCTCGAATTTGGTTTCATCCGTAAAGCCCACCCCTTGGTGTCGGCCCGTTTGGCGGCGCTGTCGCACCCCTTGGGGGCTGCCATCATGTTGTTGTTGGGTGGGCCTTTGGCCGCCGTGTTTGCCGTGCTGCATGGTGCGGGCAATGGCGTGCTCACCATCGCCAAAGGCACGCTGCCCTTGGTCCTCATGGGCCCTCAGGCCTATGGACAACGCCAGGGCTGGCTCATGGTGCCTGCGCGCTTGGCACAAGCCAGCGCGCCGTTTGTGTTTGGCGTGTGCCTCGACCAATGGGGCTTGTGGGCCTTGGGCCTCACCATGGGTTTGAGTCTGAGTGCGGCCTGGGTGTTTCACCGCATGCCCAGACGCCGCTCGGCTTGAACGCGGGCCGAAAGCCGAATGCGTGTTTCCCGAAGGTCACACATTTCACGCACAATGCCAACCCATGAACACCACTGAACGCACCCCTGAACCCTTGCGCGGCGCATTGCGCCCGGGTGTGCGACGTCGTGATGTCTTGGCTTGGGCCATGTATGACTTCGCCAACTCGGGCTACACCACGGTAGTCCTCACGGCCGTGTTTGCCACTTACTTTGTGGGCGTGGTGGCCGGACAAGCGGCTTGGTCAACCTTGCTCTGGACGAGCGCCATCAGCTTGTCGAATGCGCTGGTCGTGTTGATCATGCCTTGGGTGGGGGCCTGGTGCGATCGCCATGCCCAAAAGAAACGCGCCCTGTGGATGTCCACGGTGGTGTGCGTGATCGCGACCGCCGCGCTGGGCTGGAGCGGTCCGGGCGACCTGTGGTGGGCCGTGGGCTTTGTGGTGCTGTCGAATGTGGCCTACAGCATGGGCGAGGCCTTGATTGCCGCCTTTTTGCCCGAATTGGCCAAGCCCGAAGCCATGGGTCGCGTGAGTGGTTGGGGTTGGGCCTGGGGCTATGTGGGTGGCATGTTCACCTTGGCCTTGTGTTTGTTTTGGGTGATCCGCGGCATGGGGCAGGGCGGGACGGCCACCGAGGTGGTCCCACCCACGATGTGGATCACCGCGCTGGTGTTTGCGCTCGCCGGGGCCTACACTTTTTTGTTCTTGCCCGAACGCGCCCGCCCTCAGACTGGCGTTCCCACAGGCCTCAGTTGGCGCCAGACCCTGCGCCAATGGGCCGATGCCCTGGCGTGGGCGCGGGTGCGCAGGCCTTTGTGGAACATGCTCTGGTGCATCGTGTTCTATCAGGCGGGTGTGGCAGCGGCCATTGCGGTGGCCGCCATTTATGCCGAAGGTGAAATGGGCATGAGTAAGCAAGACACCATGTTCCTCATCTTCGTGCTCAACATCGCAGCATTGCTGGGGGCCTGGGGCTTGGGTTGGCTGCAAGACCGCCTGGGCCATGTGCGCACCTTGCGCTGGACCCTCATCGGTTGGATCCTCGCGTGCTGGATTGCGGCCCTGAGCCCGAACGTGTCTTGGTTTTGGGTAGCAGCTGCCTTTGCGGGCTTTTGCATGGGCGCGAGCCAATCGATTGGCCGCGCCATGGTGGGTCGTCTCACCCCAGATCACCGGCTCGCGCAAATGTTTGCCTTGTGGACATTGGCGGTGCGCTTGGCCTCGGTATTGGGCCCGGTGCTGTATGGCTTGGTGACGTGGATTGCGGGGGGGCAACAACGCTTGGCGATTGCCGCCACCGCCGTGTTGTTCATGGTGGGCTTGGTGTTGCTCGCCCGGGTGGACTGGGACTTGGCACAGTCACAACGCGCAGACGACGAGCGGGAGCTGGCCGCATGATTCGATTGGGCAGCAGTTTTTTGCGCGCATTGGGTTATAGCGTGATGCCCAAGGCCATCGCCATTGCGTTTTTGCCCATGATTCTGCTCACCGTGTCGGTGATGGTGCTGGGGCACTTTTTTTGGGAGCCTGCGCAATCGGGCATTCGCGAGTGGATGAGCACTGTCCCTTGGCTGCATGATTTTTTGCAGTGGCTGCAAACCTCGGGTTGGGGCGCGGTGTCAGCTGTCATGGTGCCGCTCTTGGTCATTGCGCTGTCCACCCCCTTGCTCATTGTGTTTTCACTGTTGGCCGTCTCGGTCTTTGCCAGCTCGCATTTGGTGCGTTGGGTCAGGTTGCGGCGCTTCCCGCATTTGACGGATGCGTCAAACCGCCAGTGGTGGCGAGACGGGCTTCAGGGCTTGGGCTTGTCGGTCTTGGCCTTGGCCTTGTTGAGCCTGACCTTGCCGTTGTGGCTCATTCCGCCCTTGGGCATTGTGTGCCCCATGTTCATTTTGGGCTGGCTCACCTATCGCATCATGTTGCTCGATGTCTTGTCGGAATGCGCGAGTGAAGTCGAGCGTGAGCAGTTGTTGGAACGCCACCGCTGGCAGTGGTTGGCCATGGGCGTCATCAGTGGCCTCATGGGCACGTTGCCCAGCTTGGTGTGGTCCTCCTTCATTTGGTTCGCCACCTTGTTCATCGTGCTGGCGCCCTTGGCCATGTGGGTCTACACCTGGGTATTTGTGCTCACCACCCTTTGGTTTGCGCACCATGCCCTGCAATCCCTCGACGCCTTGCGTGCCACCACGCCTACTCCTCAACCGTTGGACACCCTTTCTCCATGAGCTCTTCGACTCCTCCCGAATTTCGTTTGATCATCGTTGGCGATGAAATCCTCTCGGGCAAGCGCCAAGACAAACACTTGAGCCATTGCATCGAACTGCTCAACGAGCGGGGCCTGAGCCTGAGCTCGGCCGAATACGTCGGCGACTCACCCGAGCGCATCACCGACGCGTTGCGCCGTGCCTTCGAGCAGCCGGGGGTCACCTTCTCAACGGGCGGCATTGGCGCCACCCCCGACGACCACACCCGCCAGTGCGCCGCGCGCGCCTTGGGGGTGGACCTTGCCTTGCACCCCGAAGCCGAAGCGCTGATTCGCGAGCGCATGCAAGATGTGGCCGCTGAACAAGGCAAGCCCTACGAGCCCGATCACCCCGACAACATCCACCGCCTGAACATGGGCGTCTTCCCTGTGGGCGCCACGGTGATTCCCAACCCCTACAACAAGATCCCTGGCTTTACGGCGCAAGGCCCCAGTGGTCGCGTGCACTTTGTGCCGGGCTTTCCTGTGATGGCTTGGCCCATGATGGCTTGGGTGCTCGACAACGAGCACGCCCACCACTTCCAGCGCGGCGCCTGGCAAGAAAAGTCGGTGGTCGTGTATGGCGCCATGGAAGCCAGCCTCACCCCACTGATGGTGCGCTGTGAAGCCGAGCACCCCGCGATCAAGGTGTTCAGCTTGCCCAGCGTCGACCACCCCCAACACGGCCGTCACATCGAACTGGGCGTGAAAGGCCACCCCGATCAGGTGCAAGCTGCCTACGATCAGCTCCGCCAAGAGCTGATCCAATTTGGCGCACAATTGGGCCCTGAATTGGTGCGTTGAGCCCAAATTGCACCTAAATAGTGCAAATTGAAGGGGTGTCACTCACCAGCAGGGGAGGGGTTGCGGCACTCAATCTGGGCGAGCGGGCAAAAATCCCAGAGGAATCAAGGCACAATGCCCGTTGGTTGGCGCGCCATGCGATTGAGGCCAATTGGCACAGTTTCTGCTCACCAAAACCCATAACCCTCGCAACTTTCTTTCTTCTTCAGGAGATTCCAGATGGCCAAGACCGTCGCTGACGTGATGAAGCTCGTCAAGGACAACGAAATCAAATTTGTTGATTTCCGCTTCACTGACACCCGTGGCAAAGAACAGCACGTGAGCGTGCCCATTTCTGCCTTCAATGAAGACAAGTTTTCTGATGGCCACGCCTTTGACGGCTCGTCGATCGCCGGCTGGAAAGGCATCGAAGCCTCGGACATGTTGCTCATGCCCGATGCCAACACCGCCTTCGTTGACCCCTTCTTCCAAGACCCCACCCTGGTGTTGTCGTGCGACGTGCTCGAGCCCGGTGATGGCAAGGCCTACGACCGCGACCCCCGCTCCATCGCCAAGCGCGCTGAAGCCTATTTGAAGTCTTCTGGCATTGGTGACACCGCTTACTTCGGCCCTGAGCCCGAGTTCTTTGTGTTCGACAACGTGACCTGGAACAACGACATGTCCGGTGCTTCGTTCAAGATTGACGAATACGAAGCCCCCTGGAACAGCGGCGCCAAGCTCGAAGGTGGCAACCGGGGTCACCGACCCACCGTCAAGGGCGGCTACTTCCCCGTGCCCCCCGTGGACAGCACGCAAGACATGCGCGCCGACATGGTCACCATCCTCGAAGAAATCGGCATCCCCGTTGAAGTGTTCCACCACGAAGTGGCGGGCGCTGGCCAAAACGAAATTGGCACCAAGTTCTCCACCCTGGTGGAACGTGCCGACTGGACCCAAAAACTGAAATACGTGGTTTGGAACGTGGCCAACACCTATGGCAAAACTGCCACCTTCATGCCCAAGCCCATCGTGGGCGACAACGGCTCTGGCATGCACGTTCACCAGTCCATCTGGAAAGACGGCAAAAACCTGTTTGCTGGCAACGGCTACGCTGGTCTGAGCGATTTCGCCCTGTATTACATCGGCGGCATCATCAAGCACGCACGTGCCCTGAACGCCATCACCAACCCCACCACCAACAGCTACAAGCGTTTGGTGCCTGGCTTCGAAGCCCCGGTGAAACTGGCTTATTCCAGCCGCAACCGTTCCGCTTCTATCCGCATTCCTCACGTGGCTTCCGACAAAGCTCGCCGCATCGAGGCCCGCTTCCCTGATCCCATGGCCAACCCCTACCTGTGCTTTGCTGCACTGATGATGGCCGGCCTGGACGGCGTGGAAAACAAAATCCACCCTGGTGAAGCCGCCACCAAAGACCTTTACCATCTGCCCCCCGAGGAAGATGCATTGGTCCCCACCGTGTGCCACAGCTTGGACCAAGCCCTCGAGTATTTGGACAAAGACCGCGCCTTCCTCACCAAAGGCGGCGTGTTCACCGACTCCATGATCGATGCCTACATCGAACTCAAGATGCAAGAAGTCACTCGCTTCCGCATGGCCGTCCACCCCGTGGAATACGACATGTACTACTCACTCTGAGCCGCTTGGCCAGTCTGTGAAACAGGACGGCCTCGGCCGTCCTTTTTTTTTGATCTCCATGCCCCGCAAAGCCGCACCCACCCCCACCGACGCCTCACGCTGGCAGGCCTTCGACGCCTTGGCCACTTTGGTGGTGGTGACCGACAGCCAAGGTCTCATTGCGCACGCCAATGCAGCGTTGGAAGATCACCTGGGATGCGCGCGGCGGTCGTTGGTGGGCAAGCCTTTGGCGCAAATCGTTTTGGAAACCGACGACCTTGCCCGGGCCCAGCAAGCCTTGCGCAACGAGCAAGCCAGCGCCATGCGCTTTGACGCCCACTTGCACGCGCCCGACCTCGAACCGATGGCGGTGCACCTGATTCTGGCGGCCACGCACCAAGACGGTGAACTCATTGCAGAGTGCATTCCCCTCGACACGCAAATTCGGCAAGAGCGCGAAAACCGCTGGCGCGATCAAGCGGCAGCCAACAAAGAGCTGATTCGCAACCTGGCGCACGAAATCAAAAACCCCTTGGGCGGCATTCGGGGCGCAGCCCAGTTGCTGGAAATGGAGCTCACCTCGCGCGACCAAATGGAATACACCCAGGTGATCGTGCGCGAGGCCGATCGTTTGCAAACCCTGGTGGATCGCTTGCTGGCCCCGCATCGCCGTGCGCGCCAGTTGCAGCAAGTCAACATCCACGAGGTGCTCGAGCGCGTGCGCTCCCTCATCTTGGCCGAGTTCCCCACGGGCTTGCGGCTGGTGCGCGACTACGACACCTCATTGCCCGAGTTCACCGGCGATTTGGAGCAGCTGATTCAGGCTGTGCTCAACATTGCGCACAACGCCGCGCAGGCCTTGGTGCTGGAGCGCGAGCAAAACCGGGGCGTGATTCGTTTGCGCACCCGGGTGGCTAGACAAATCAACATTGGCTCGCAGCGCCACCGGTTGGCACTGGAATTGCATGTCATCGACAACGGCCCTGGCATTCCCCCGGAATTGCAGGATCGATTGTTTTATCCCTTGGTCTCTGGCCGCGATGGGGGTTCGGGTCTGGGGCTTCACCTGGCTCAAACTTTTGTGCAGCAACACCAAGGCCTGATCGAATTTGAAAGCGCACCAGGATGTACCGACTTCAAGCTGTTGATACCCATTGGCTAAGCCACCCCGCTGAACCCATGGGTAAAGGGGAATGCCAATGAGACCCATCTGGATCGTGGACGACGACCAGTCCATCCGGTTTGTGCTGGAAAAAGCGCTGCTCAAGGCCTCGTTGCCCACGCGCAGCTTCACCAACCCGCAAGAAGTCATGGACGCCCTCGACAGCGATGCCGGCGAAGTGCCCAGCGTGGTGATCAGCGACATTCGCATGCCGGGCAGCACCGGCTTGGCCCTGTTGCAAACGCTCAAGCAGCGCTTGCCCAAGCTGCCCATCATCATCATGACGGCGTATTCGGACCTCGACAGCGCCGTATCGGCATTTCAAGGCGGCGCGTTCGAATATTTGCCCAAACCATTCGACCTGAACAAAGCGGTGGAGTTGATTCAGCGCGCACTCTCCGAGAGTGAGCGCCATGAGGCCGTGGGGGAGGCCTTGGAGTTGCCCACCGAAATGCTGGGGCAAGCCCCGGTGATGCAAGACGTGTTTCGTGCCATTGGCCGCCTGAGCTCCAGCCACGTCACCGTGCTCATCACGGGTGAGTCGGGTTCCGGTAAAGAGCTGGTGGCGCGCGCCTTGCACGAGCATTCGCCCCGGGCCGAAGGGGCGTTTGTGGCCATCAACACCGCCGCCATTCCGAAAGATTTATTGGAGAGCGAACTCTTTGGCCACGAGCGTGGCGCCTTCACTGGTGCTCAAACCATGCGCCGAGGCCGTTTCGAGCAAGCCGATGGCGGCACCTTGTTCCTGGACGAAATTGGCGACATGCCCTTCGATTTGCAAACCCGCTTGTTGCGCGTGCTGAGCGACGGGCACTTTTACCGCGTGGGCGGGCATCAGGCCATCAAGGCCAATGTGCGCGTCATCGCTGCCACCCACCAAGACTTGGAAAAACGGGTGCGCGAAGGCTTGTTCCGAGAAGACTTGTTCCACCGCCTGAACGTCATTCGCATTCGATTGCCTGCCTTGCGCGAGCGCCAAGAAGACATCCCCTTGCTCACCCGCCACTTCATGGTGCGCAGTGCGCAACAACTGGGCGTGGAGCCCAAGCGGTTGTCGGAGTCGGCCATGCAAGTGCTCACGCGCTTTGCCTTCCCTGGCAACGTTCGCCAACTGGAAAACATCTGCCATTGGCTCACGGTGATGGCGCCCATGCAACTCATCGAGCTCAAAGACTTGCCCCCGGAGGTGCTGCAGCCCGCAGCCTTTGCCTCCGGAGTGCCCACCCCGCCGGCCGCGCCCGTAGCCCCCACCCCTGCAGCACCCGCCTGGGACGACATGGACGACGGAGGCGAGGTGCTGACCACCACACCCATGGCCAGCCCCAGCGAAGACAACGACGCCGAATCCACGCTCGACGAAGCCGCCTGGCAAACGGGCTTGCGCACCCACGCGTTGGCCTTGTTGCGCACCGGCCGAACCGATGTGTGGGAAGCGCTGAATCAGCGTTTCGAGCGCACCCTCATCGATGCCGCGCTATCCACCACGCGGGGGCGGCGCATTGAGGCGTCGTTGAAACTGGGCATTGGCCGCAACACCCTCACGCGCAAGATTCAAGAATTGGGCATGGACGCCCAAGTCTAGGCCTGTGCTGGGTCTTGCAGGCGCAGCACCACCGGGGTGTGGTCGCTGGGCCGCTCAAAGGTGCGCGGCCGCTTGTCGATGCTGCAGTCGGTGGCCAGGGGCTTGAGGGCATCGCTCACCAACACGTGATCGATGCGCAAGCCCTGGTTGCGCCGAAACGCACCGCCTCGGTAATCCCACCAGCTGAATTGCCCTGGGGTGTCGTGAAAGAGGCGAAAGGCGTCGTGCAGCCCCAAACCCAGCAGCTGGCCATAGGCATCGCGCTCGATGTCGGTGCAGTGAATGGTGCCCGCAAGTTTCACGGGGTCCCACACATCGGCATCGTCGCGGGTGATGTTGAAGTCGCCCATGAGCACCAGCCTGGGGTGGGCTTGCAGCTCGGCAACCAGATGCGCCTTGAGCGCTTCGAGCCATCGCAGCTTGTAAGCAAATTTGTCGGAGTCCGGCGCCTGGCCATTGGGAAAGTAAGCGCAAATGACGCGCAGGCCCTGGGTGGTGGCCGTGATCACGCGGGCCTGATCGTCGTCGAGGCCGGGCAGGTTGTGCACCACATCGCTCAGGGGTTCGCGCGAGAGCAGGGCGACCCCGTTGTAGGTTTTCTGGCCATGGTGCACGGCGTGCCATTCGCAGGCCTCGAAATCGTCCCACGGAAAGTGCTCGTCTTCGGTCTTGGTTTCTTGCAAACCCAAGATGTCCATGCCGCCTTCGGCGTCGGTGAGGGCAAGCCAGTCCCAGAGTTGGGGCAGGCGAACCCGCAGGGAGTTGACGTTCCAGGTGGCGAGGCGAGTGGGCATGGGCATCCTTTCTGATCCGGGTCATTCTAGAAGTCGGCTGCGAGTGGCCGAGTGGCTGGCGCAGTGGGGCTGTAGCGGCGCCAAGAATAGTCAATGCAGATAATATTTGTATTAAAAGCGAACAAAAAATCATATTAAAGAATTAATATATTTGAACTCCATTCATCTGAGTCAGCGCAGGTTTGCCGCTGGGAGCCCAGACATCCCCGCTCAGGCGAAGCGCAATGGTTCAGCTTGATCTTGTATATACAATGAGGAAAAAATGCAGAATCTAGTCGTCTCGCCAGCGATAGAAACCAAGCTTCAAACAAAGCATTGCGTGACGATCCATGAGGTCGAGCAATGTTTTTTCAACAGATGTGGAAAATTGCTTTTTGATACCAGAGCAACGACAAAAACCATTCCACCAACATTGTGGTTTATTGCGAGAACAAATAAAAACCGAATGCTCAAAGTTGTGTATATACAAAAGGGTAAAAATGTGATTCTCAAAACCGCATATGAACCCAACGATGTCGAGTTGGGTATCTATGAGCGTTATGGTGCTGCGGCTTAACGCAGTGCAACCCAGGAGATTCAAATGGCAATTAAAAAAATCAAAAACACTGCGCAAGCATGGGATGAGCGCAAACTTGGCGCGCAAGCCGAATTCGTTGGCGTGGCAGCTACATCGCATGAAGAAGCATTACAAGAGGCGCTGGAGATGCAAGCCATTTCCATCCGCTTGCCAAAAAGTTTGGTTCGCAATTACAAACTGATTGCCGATTTTCATGGCGTCGGCTATCAGCCACTCATGCGAGATGTGTTGCAGCGCTTTGTAGCCCCAGAACTCCAGCACATTTTGGAAAAACAACACAAGGCCGCAAAAGCGCTGGAGAAGCCTGCCCTCATTCCAAAGCGGAAAGCCGCTTGATGAGCTCTGGGAAACCGCTCAGATAACCGGTGTGCGTTGGTCGCGCCTGGGTAGACGACAACCTACAACTCACCACGTACAGTTCCCCCGACAATGCGAGTCTTGTTTGGCGTTGTCCCCTGGTGTGAGGTGGAATGTCGGGTTCCTCGGTTGTGCTCAGTGTGAATGCGGTGTCGGTGCGCTTTGGCGGCCTGCTTGCACTCGACCAGGTCAGCCTCCAGTTCGCTTCGGCGCAGTTGTGTGCCGTCATCGGGCCCAATGGGGCGGGAAAAACCACTTTGTTTCACGCCCTGTGTCGGCAATTGCCGGTGGCTTCGGGCGCGATGCATTGCCAGGGGCAAAGCCTCTTGCCCTTGCAGCCTCACGAGGTGGCCGCTTTGGGTCTGGCTCGCACACACCAGCATGCGGCGGTGTTCCCCAGCCTCAGCGTGGGCCAGCATGTGTTGCTGGGTCGTGAGGCTTTGCGGCATCGGCCCGAGGTGGTTGAGGCTCAGGCCTGGCAAGCGAATGTGGTCGAGGGTTTGGCGTTGGCGCCGCATTGGCACCAACCCGTGGGTGAGCTGCCCCTGAGCCTGCAGCGTCGTGTGGAGTTGGCCAAGGCCTTGGTGAGTCAGCCCCGCGTGTTACTGCTCGACGAACCCGCCGCCGGTCAAACCCACGACGAATGGCAAGCCTGTGCGCAGCTCTTGCGCCAACTGTTGGCGCAAGTTGGCACCAGCGTGTTGCTGGTGGAGCATCGCTTGGCCTGGGTCTGGCCGCTGGCCGATCGCTGTGTGGTGCTCGACCAAGGCCGTGTCATTGCCGATGGCTCACCCGATGCGGTGCGTGCCGATGAGCGGGTCATTCAAGCGTATTTGGGTGCACAGCATGTCGGGGCTTGAGTTGCACGCGGTGTCGGCGGGCTATGGCGAGCAAGCCGTGTTGCAAGGGTTGAACCTGCAAGTGCCCCAAGGTCGCATCGTGGCGCTGTTGGGGGCCAATGGCGCAGGCAAAACCACCACCTTGCGTGCGGTGTTTCAAGCGGTTCGCACCACTGGCCAGCTGACGTGGGCGGGCCAATCGCTGGTGGGTTTGCCCACCGAGCACATTGTGAATCGGGGTTTGGCGCATGTGCCCCAAGGTCGGGGCACGCTGTCCAGCCTCACCGTGGAAGAAAACTTGCTGCTGGGCGCGGGCTGGCGTGCACCACGTCAAACGGTGCAGGCTGCCCTCGAGGCGCAATGGGCCCGGTTTCCCAGCTTGGCGCAACGCCGCCATCAACAGGCTGGCTCGCTGTCGGGCGGCGAGCAGCAGCAGTTGGCCCTAGCCCGAGCCCTCATGCGGGGGCCCCAGTTCATGGCGCTCGACGAACCCTCGCTGGGGCTGGCGCCCAAGGTGGTGAGCCAGGTGATGGACACCCTGGCCCAGCTCAATGCCGAGCAAGGCATCACCCTCTTGCTGGTGGAGCAAAGCGCCGATTTGGCGCTGGACTTGGCGCACGAGGCCGTGGTGTTGCAGCTGGGGCGCGTGGTGGCGCAAGGGCCTGCCCTGGCTATGAAAAACGATCGCGCCTTGCACCGCGCCTACCTGGGGGGCTGAGGCATGGAACCCAGCATCTGGCTTTTGCAACTCAGCGCGGGTGTGGCCAATGGCTTCATTTATGCCGCGTTGGGTTTGGCCTTGGTGATGATTCACCGCACCACCCACCACATCAATTTTGCCCAAGGCGAAATGGCCACCCTCAGCACCTACTTGGCGTGGCAACTCATTCAATCGGGCATGCCCGTGGCAGCGGCCATGGCCCTCACCTTGGTGTTGAGTTTGGCCATGGGGGTGGTGGTGCAGCGTGTGCTGATTCGTCCCGTGCAGCACGCGCCTGCCCTCACGCAAATGATGGTGTTTGTGGGGCTGTTGGTGAGCATCAATGCCTTCACGGGCTGGTGGTTTGGCCATGTGTTGCAGGCCTTTCCCAGCCCGTTCCCTGTGCAAGCCCCCGCAGGCCTGCGCTTGTGGAGCGGCCACCAGCTGGGCATGGTGGGGGTGACTTTGATCGTCATGGCACTGGTGTGGCTGTTTTTCCGTTTCACGCGCTTGGGGCTGGCTTTGCGGGCCGCCGCGCAACACCCCGAGGCCGCTCGCTGGGTGGGCATTTCGGTGCCCTGGATGTGGGCGTGGGGCTGGGGCCTCGCGGCGATGTTGGGGGCGCTCGCGGGCATGCTCATGGCGCCAGTGGTGTATTTGGAGCCCAACCTCATGATGGGGGTCTTGCTCTATGGGTTTGCCGCTGCGGTGTTGGGGGGCATGGATCGCCCCCAGGGGGCCGTGTTGGGTGGCCTGTTGGTGGGGGTGATCGACCCCTTGCTGGGCACCTACGTGGTGGGCCATGAGCTGCAGCAACCGGCGGTGCTGGCCTTGGTGGTGGCGGTGTTGTGGTGGCGGCCTCAGGGCCTGCTGGGCCCCAAAGCTCAGGGGGCCGCATGAGCAAGCAACGACGCTTCATCCTGTGGGTTGCCGTGGCACTGCTGCTGTTGGGCACGGGCTTGGGTTTGCAGGGCTACGCCTTGTTTCAGTTTCAGCAGTGGTTGGTGTTGGTGTTGGCTTTGGTGGGCTTGCATGGGCTCACGGCGCAAGCGGGTTTGTTGTCTTTGGGGCATGGGGCCTTCATGGCCTTGGGGGCCTACACCACGGCCATGCTCACCCACCATGCCCAGTGGCCCACCCCGTGGGCGTGGCTGGCGGCGGCGCTGCTGGGTGCGGCCTGGGGCGCGGGTTTGGGTGGTTTGGCGTCTCGGCTCACCGGGCACTTGCTCGCCTTGGCCACGTTTGCCCTGGCGGTGGCGGTGCCTCAAGTGCTCAAAGCTCCTGGCCTTGCCGCTTGGACAGGAGGCGCGCAAGGCCTCACCTGGACGCCCACCCCTGCGTTTTGGAATCAGCCCCTGGGCTTAACGCTTTGCTTGCTGGGTGTCGTGGGTTTGGCCATGGGCGCCCAACAGCTGGCGCAGCAACGGGTGTGGGGCTGGGCCTTGGTGGCCATGCGCGAGCATCCGGTGGCTGCAGCGGAGTTGGGCTTCGATTTGCCGCGCTTGCGCCGTCAAGCGTTTGCTTGGTCGGGAGCGCTCACCAGCTTGGCAGGTGGCATGGGCGCCATGGTCTTGGGTCATGTGTCCCCCGATGCCTACACCGCGTTGCTGTCCATCGGCCTGCTGGCTGGGCTGGTGGTGGGCGGTGTGGGTCAGCTCAGCGGGGTGGGGCTGGGTGCGGCTTTTGTGTTGTGGGTGCCGCAGTGGGCGGGGGAGTTCTCGCAATCGGTGCCCTGGGCCATTTATGGCGCGTGTTTGTTGGGCGTGGCCTATGTGGCCCCCGAGGGCTGGCCTCAGGCTTGGCGGGCGTGGCGGCGAAAGCTCACAAAGCGATAACGCAAACCATTGGCGGCAATGAGCCACTCGCCGGGCTCGGCCATCCACTCGGGGCCCAGGGTGGGCGCATGGGCGTCGCCGGCAAACGTGGCATCGATTTCGGTCACTTCCAGCGCTTGGGCCAGGGGCAAGGCTTGGGCATACAACTCAGCGCCACCGATCACCCACAGGGTGGGGTGCTCGCCCACCAAGCCCAGGGCGTGGGTTAAGGACGTCACGCGTTCGGCGCCCGCTTCAGCCCAGTCTGGCTGGCGCGTCAGCACCAAGTTGCGCCGGCCAGGCAGGGGTCGAAAACGCGGGGGCAGGGAATCCCAGGTTTTGCGGCCCATGAGCACCGGGTGGCCTTGGGTGTGGCGTTTGAAGTGCGCCAAGTCCTCAGGCAAATGCCAGGGCAGCGTGCCTTGTTGGCCAATCACGCCGTCGCGGGCTTGGGCCCAAATGAGGTGCAAACCCGCCATGCTGAGGCTCAGACCGCCACAGGAGCTTTGATGGCCGGATGGCACTCGTAGCCTTGCACCTCGAAATCGTCGTAGTCATACGAGAAGAGGTCGGCCGGGCGGCGGCGAATGTGCAAGCGCGGGTAGGCAAACGGGGTGCGCGCAAGTTGGGTTTTCACTTGCTCGAAGTGGTTGTTGTAGATGTGGCAGTCGCCCCCCGTCCAGACGAAGTCGCCCACGTCGAGGTCGCACTGCTGCGCGAGCATGTGGGTGAGGAGGGCGTAACTGGCAATGTTGAAGGGCACACCCAAAAAAATGTCGGCGCTGCGTTGATACAACTGGCACGACAACTTGCCCCGCTCGCCCGCTTGCTGGGGTGGCGCCACGTAGAACTGGAAAAACGCATGGCAAGGCATGAGCGCCATTTGGTCGAGCTCGGCCACGTTCCACGCGCTCACGATGATGCGCCGCGAATCGGGGTTGGTTTTGAGCGTTTGCACCACTTGGGCCATTTGGTCGATGTGGCTGCCATCGGGTTTGGGCCACGAGCGCCATTGCACGCCATACACCGGGCCCAGGTCGCCATCGGGTTTGGCCCATTCATCCCAAATCGTCACACCGCGCTCGCGCAGCCAGTTGTTGTTGCTCGAGCCCTGCAAAAACCACAGCAGCTCATAAATGATGGATTTCAGGTGCACCTTTTTGGTGGTGACCAAGGGAAAGCCTTCGGCCAGGTTGAAGCGCATTTGGTGGCCAAAGACGCTGAGCGTGCCCGTGCCCGTTCGGTCGGTTTTGGCCACGCCGTGCTCGAACACATGGCGCATGAAGTCTTCGTATTGCGAGCGAATGGGGGCAGACGGGGCGTTCATGGCGGTGAAGTGTAGCGGCTGCGTTCAGGGGCGAACCACGCGCCCCGGGTTGAGCACGCCTTGGGGGTCCAGGGCTTGCTTGATGCGGCGCATCAGGCCCAAGGCCACTGGGTCTTTGTATTTGGGCAGGGAGTCGACCTTCAGGCTGCCAATGCCGTGCTCGGCACTGATGCTGCCATCGAAACGCTTCACCGCATCGTGCACCAGCGTGTTCACGCGCGCTTCTTCGGTTTGCAAAAACACCTGATGCGGCACGTCCACGGGGCATTGCACGTTGTAGTGCAAGTTCCCATCGCCCAAATGGCCGAAATTCACCAGCCGGACGCCCGGAATTTCGCGCGCCAAGGCCGCATCGGTGTGCTCGCAAAACTCGGCAATGGCCGACACGGGCAAGGAAATGTCGTGCTTGATGTTCAGACCTTCTTGCGCTTGCGCAAGGGTGATGTTTTCACGAATCAGCCACAGGTTTTGCGCCTGTTGCAGGCTCTCGGCCACGATGGCATCGGCCACCAGGCCGTCTTCAATGGCTTGCTCCAACAAGGCTTCCAGGGCTTGGCGTGCATGGGCTTCAGACTCCATGTCCGACAGCTCCATGAGCACGCAATAAGGGGAGGTTTCCCACAGGGGCACTTGCCGCTCGGGGAAGTGCTTGTGCACCAGGCTGAGCGAGAACTGGTTCATCATTTCAAAGCCGGTGAGGCCCGCATTCAGGCGCTGCCGCGAGAGCTCCAGCAACCGAACCGCATCGTGCACCGAGGCCACGCTGGCCCAAGCGGTGAGCTGGCATTGCGGCGCTGGGAACAGCTTCATGGTGGCGGCGGTGATGATGCCCAGTGTTCCTTCAGCCCCAATGAACAAATCGCGCAAGTCGTAGCCGGTGTTGTCTTTGCGCAGGCCGCTGAGGCCATGCCACACCTCGCCGTCGGCGGTCACCACTTCCAGCCCCAGGCACAGCTCGCGCGTGTTGCCGTAGCGAACCACTTGGGTGCCCCCGGCGTTGGTCGACAAATTGCCGCCCAGGGTGCAGCTGCCCTCTGAGCCCAGGCTCAAGGGGTAAAGAAAACCTTGTTCGGCGACAGCGGTTTGCAGGTTTTGCAGCACCACGCCCGCGTCGGCGGTGATGGTGGCATTGGCCGAGTCGATGTGGCGAATGCGGTTCAAGCGCTGCAAGCTCAGCACCACTTGTTCGCCTTGTGCGTTGGGAATGGCGCCCACCACCATGCTGGTGTTGCCCCCTTGGGGCACCAAGCTCACGCCGTGTTGGGCGCAGCAGCGCACGATTTGCGCCACTTCGTCGGTGGAGCCGGGGCGCACCACGCACAAGGCCTTGCCGGTTTCGCGCTTGCGCCAATCGGTTTCAAAGGGTTGGCAGTCGGCGCCGGTGATCACGTTGGCTTGGCCCACCACTTGGCTTAGGGCATGAAGGATGTCAGACATTCGCGTCTCCTGATGGGGCTTGAGTTTGCGCCCGAGCGTGTTGAAAGCGCAGTCGCACATGAGCAGCACTGGCCACAAACAGCCCCAGGCACAGGGCAATTTCAATCCAAGCCAAGGCTTGGCTGGGCATGGGGTCGCTGTAGCCGCGCACCACGCCTTCGGTGAAGTAGAGCCAAACCATGAGGCTCACCCACCGGTAGGTGTAGAGGCGCCGCTTGAGCAAGCCCGCCAGGGGAATGCACAAGGGCAAGGCCTTCAGGGCCAGCCAGGAGCCACCGGGGCGAATCGGGGCCCACCACAACTCCCAGCCCAGGCACAACACCACCAAGCCCACCAAGCAGCCCACGGCCAGGGTTTGGGTCCAGCGCAAGGGGGCTGGAATGTCCATCGGTTCAGGGGAAGGGGTTTCGGGGGAGGCCAGGTTCATGAGGGACTGCGCAAGACAAGGTGGAGGGAAGCGGCATTGTCGAGCAGCTTCACTGCCGGGGCTGAGTGCCCAGGAATTGGCACAAGGCGTTGAGCGTTTCGAGGGGCGCTTCGTTCATTTGGTGGTGGCCACAGGGCACGGTCACCTCGGTCACGGCGGGCGCGTGCGCACGCAAGGTGCTCACCAGGGTTTTGGCGGCGCGTGGCGGGGTCATTTGGTCTTGCTCGCCGTGAATGACCAGCACCGGGCACTGCACTTGTGCCGCCGCGTTCAAGCCATTGGCGTAGTCGTTGCAGGCCTTGAAGCCCAGGTAGAACACGGGCTCGTGGGGGTTGGCGCGCAACACCCGGCGGTTGAGGGCGCGCGCGGCACCGAACACCCATGTGCCTGGTCCCAGCGCCGAGGGCGGGGCGCACAGGGTGGCGCGTGAAAACACATTGATGAGGTGAATGGCGGCTTCGGGGTTGTCGCGCGCATCGCGCAGCAACACCTCGGAGACGGCCATGGGAAAGGCCGTGCCCACCAAGCCGGCGTGGCTCACCCGCGCGGGGTGTCGGGCTGCGGTTTCGAGGGTGATGAGCGAGCCCCAGCTGTGGCCCACCACGGCTGCCCGGTCGACCCCAGCGGCGTCGAGCACGCGCACCACCCAATCGGCGGCGGCCTCCACGGTTTGCGGCACGGGGCCTTCGCTTTGCAGGTGGCCGGGCAGGTCCACGGCCAGCACGTTCCAGCCGTGGTTGGCCAAGTAGCGGCTTTGCAAAATCCACACCGAATGGTCGTTGAGCACCCCGTGCACAAACACCACCGTGGGTTGTTGGGGTTGGAAGGCCTTGCCGCCGGTGTAGGCATAGACCCGACGTTGGTCAACGGTGAGCCACATGATCAGCCTCCCACTTTCTCGGCCCGCTTGAGGCCGCGCTTGAGGTCGTCGATGAGGTCGCTGGCGTGCTCCAGGCCCACCGACAAACGAATGGTGCCCGGCCCAATGCCAGCGGCTTGCAAGGCTTCGTCGCTCATGCGGAAGTGGGTGGTGCTGGCCGGGTGAATCACCAGGCTGCGGCAGTCGCCCACGTTGGCCAAATGGCTAAAGAGCTTGAGCGACTCAATGAGGGCCTGGCCTTGCGCCCGCCCGCCTTTGAGGTCGAAGCTGAACACCGCCCCCGCGCTTTTAGCCCCACCGGGCAACAAGCGCTCGGCCAAGGCGTGGCTGCGGTGATCGGCCATGAGGGGGTGGTGCACCTTGGACACCAGCGGGTGAGCCGCCAAAAACTGCACCAACTGCTCGGTGTTGTCCAGGTGGCGTTGCATGCGCAAAGGCAGGGTTTCGAGGCCTTGCAGGATCAACCACGCACTGTGGGGGCTCAAGGCCGCGCCAAAGTCACGCAGGCCTTCGCGGCGGGCGCGCAGCAAAAACGCGCCGGTGGTGCTTTCGTCTTGGAACACCATGTTGTGAAAGCCTGCATACGCCTCGGTGAGCTCGGGGAAGCGGCCGCTGGCGGTCCAGTCGAATTCACCGCCATCGACCACCACGCCGCCAATCACCGTGCCATGGCCGCTCAGGAATTTGGTGGCCGAATGAAACACCAAGCTGGCACCCAGGCTCAGCGGCTGCAGCACGCACGGCGGGGTGAGGGTGCTGTCCACCAGCAAAGGCATGCCGTGGTCGCGGCCCAATTGCGCCAGGGTAGGGATGTCCAGCACATCGAGCCCGGGGTTACCCACGGTTTCGCCAAACAGCAAGCGGGTGTTGGGGCGAATGGCCGCGCGCCAGCCGTCGATGTCGTCGGGCCGCACAAAGGTGGTTTCGATGCCAAAGCGCGACAAGGTGTCGTGCAACAGGTTGTGCGAACCGCCATACAGCGCGGTGCTGGCCACGATGTGACTGCCCGCGCCCATGAGCGTGGCCACCGACAAATGCAGCGCGGCCTGACCGCTGGCCGTAGCAATGGCGCCCACCCCGCCTTCCAAGGCCGCCATGCGTTGCTCGAACACGGCGTTGGTGGGGTTGCTCAGGCGGCTGTAGACATGGCCCGATTGCTCCAGGTTGAACAAGGCGGCGGCCTGGTCGCTGGAGGGGAACACAAACGAGGTGGTCAGGTGAATGGGCGTGGCCCGTGCACCCGTGGCGGGGTCGGGGGCCGCTCCAGCATGGATGGTGAGGGTGTCAAAGTGGGGGTCGCTGTATCCGGGCATGGGTGTTTCCTAGGGAGATGAAACCTTGGGATTGCGCTAGTATGCAACCCAAAGCCATTCTCTCTGGGAGTTCCCATGCAAGTCAGCGACATCCTCCGCGTCAAAGGCAACACGCTTTTCACCCTGGACCCCGATGCCTCCCTCACTGAAGCGGTGCGCATCATGGCCGACAACGACCTGGGCTCACTCATCATCATGGACCGTGGCCACCTGGCTGGGGTGCTCACCTTCCGCGAAATCATTCAGGCCCTGAACCAACAAGGCGGCGCCTTGGGCACGGCCACGGTGCGTGACGCCATGGCGTCCGAGCCCATGACCTGCGCGCCCAGCACCGACCTCGACGAGGTGCGTCGCCTCATGCTCGAATGCCACGCCCGCTACTTGCCAGTCATGGACGGCACCATGCTCATGGGCGTCATCAGCTTTTACGACGTGGCCAAGGCCGTGGTTGATGCCCAAAACTTTGAAAACAAGATGCTCAAGGCCTACATTCGCGATTGGCCCACCGACACCGAATCGGGAGCGGCCGGCCAAGTCTGAGCCGGGGCGGGCTCTGGAATAATCGCCCCATGAGCGGAAATACCTTTGGCGATTTGTTTTGTGTCACCAACTTTGGTGAATCCCATGGCCCAGCCATTGGGTGCGTGATCGACGGCTGCCCACCCGGCCTGCCCCTGAGCGAGGCCGACATCCAAGGCGATCTCGACCGTCGCCGTCCCGGCACCAGCCGTTACGTCACCCAGCGCCAAGAGGCCGATCAGGTGCAAATTCTCTCGGGGGTCTACAACGGTCAAACCACCGGCACCCCCATTGCCTTGCTGATTCAAAACACCGATCAGCGCAGCAAAGACTACGGTGACATCGTCCAGACTTTCCGGCCCGGTCATGCCGACTACACCTATTCCCAAAAATACGGCTTGCGCGACCCCCGCGGTGGTGGGCGCTCCTCGGCCCGCCTGACAGCCCCCACCGTGGCCGCTGGCGCGGTGGCTCGCAAATGGCTGAAGGCCCATAGGGGCATCGAATTCAAGGCCTGCATGGCCCAGTTGGGCGAGTTGCCCATTCCCTTCGAGTCTTGGGCGCACGTGCCCAACAACCCGTTTTTTGCCCCGCTGGCCGATGTCTCGGCCTTGGAAGACTACATGGCCAGCCTGCGCAAGTCGGGCGATTCCTGTGGCGCCCTGATTCGTGTGGTGGCCACGGGCATGCCCGTGGGTTTGGGCCAGCCGCTGTACGACAAGCTCGACGCCGACATCGCCTGGGCCATGATGGGTCTCAATGCGGTCAAGGGTGTGGAAATTGGCGATGGCTTTGCGTCGGTGGCCCAAAAGGGCAGCGCGCATGGCGATGCGCTCACCCCGCAAGGCTTTGTGGGCAACCGCGCAGGCGGGGTGTTGGGCGGCATCAGCACCGGCCAAGACCTGGACGTTCGCTTGGCCATCAAGCCCACCAGCTCCATCCTCATTCCGCGCGACTCCATCACCGCCACCGGCGAGCCCACCTCGGTCATCACCAAGGGCCGCCACGACCCGTGCGTGGGCATTCGTGCCGCTCCCATCGTGGAGGCCTTGTTGGCCTTGGTGGTCATGGACCACGTGCTCAAGCACCGCGCCCAATGTGGCGATGTCACCCCGGTGCTGCCCCCCATTCCTGCCCAACGGGATTAACCCGTTGACGGGGTAACGGCCTTTGCGAAGCGCCGTTGCCTGCTGACCTTTTCGGCCTGGTGCGCTGTCCGGCCATTTGCTGGAGCGCGCATGAAGGTCTTGATCGTGGAAGACCATCCCTTGGTGGTCGACGGTTGGTTGCAGCACTTGCGGGCTTGGGTGCCTGCGGGGCTGTTTCACCACGTGAGCCATTGGGATGCGGCGCATCAGGCCTTGGTGCGGGCCCACCACAGCCTCACCCCCTACCACTGGGTCATCCTCGATGTGCAGCTGCTGGAGCCCCAGGCCGGGACCAAAAGCCCTGCATTGGCCGACCGCATTCGGGCTTGTTCGCCCAGCCTGGTGTGGGTGTTCACGGCGTGGCAAACCCCAGCGGTGTTGGCCACCTGCGAGGCCTTGGGGGTGTTGTGTTTGTCTAAGGGCTTGGAGATGCGCAGCTTGCGTCAGCGCGTGCTGGGCCTGGTGCAGGCCCAAGGCTGGGATCAGCTCGTGCCGGTGGCGCAAGACACCGGTGCGTTCCATTGGGCCCAGCAGCTGACGCACCGCCAGCTGGAGGTGTTGGCCGAATTGGCCAAAGGCCTGCGCAACAGCGACATTGCCGAGGCCTTGCAGGTGAGTGAAGAAACGGTGCGCACCCACTTGAGTGCCATTTTTCGGGTGATGGGCGTGCGCAGCCGATCCCAAGCCACGCGCCTTTACTGGGATTGGCGCCACGGACAGGACCCCAGCCATGCACCCCTTGCGCCACTGCCTTGAAGCCCTGACCCCCCGCGCCTGGCGCAAGGGTGGCCTGTTGAGCCTTGGCCTGACGGCGGGCTTGGCTTGGGCCCAGGCCCTTCCCTTGTCCCCATCAACCGCGTTGTCCGAGGCCTTGTGGCCGCAGGTGGAGGTGATGACCGAGCCCTGGGCCGGCTGGGACCCCGAAGTCGCTCACCAGCGCCTGGCGCGGGCCCACATGGCCTTGCCCCACGAAGAGCACAGCCCCAGTGGCTGGGTGCCCCAGCCGTGGTGGGCGCGTTTGCGCATCGATGCCTTGGCGTGTTGTGAGCGGCCGGTGTTGGTGTTTCCATCGGCCACCCAAGACGACGTGCAAATGTGGGTGCGGCCAAGCGATGCGCCCACGGCACCTTGGTTGCACTTGCCCCGCGCCGATCAGCCCCCAGGAGGCGGAACAGGGGCCTTGACGCCGTTTTGGCGATGGCCGCCCGACCTCAAGGGCACGGTCACCGTGCTCGTTCGGGTCGAGGGCTACAACCGCGTGCGATTTCCCTTGCAGCGCTTTGACGAATCCACGCACGATCAACGTCAGCAACAAGGCATTGCTTGGGCGGTGCTGTGCCTCACCTTGCCCTTGGCCATGGGGGGCTTGTCGTTGGCTCAGGGCTATCGCCATTGGCCGGTCACCTTGCGGCTGATGTTCTTCATGGCCGTCATGGAGTGGCTGGCCATGTGGTGGGTGAGCGGCTTGGGCGCGTGGCTGTGGCCAGCGGTGGATCGATCCACCTGGGGTCACTGGGGGCAGGGGGCTTATTGGGGGTTGGCGGTCTTGGGCTTGCTGCATGCCCAGGGGGTGTTGCGCCCCGTGGTGTCGTACGCGGTCAGCCTGACCTTGCGCGGGGGCTTGCTGGTGTGGGTGGTGTGTGTGCCCCTCTTGGCCTGGCAGTGGCCTTGGACCCTGCGCTTTGCGCTGGTGTGGCTGGGTGGGTTGCAAGCCTTGAGCTTGTGGGCCTTGTCGATGGGGGTGCGGCAACACCCCCGGCCGACGGAGCTCGAGCAGTTGCGCATCATTTGGCTGATCTACGCGGCCTCGGCGGTGGTGTATGGCTTGCACTGGGCCTTGCATTGGTCGGTGTCGGTCACGCTGTGGGCCAATGTCATTCAAGGCAGCTTGCTCTCGGGGGCGCTGGCGTATTTTGTGTGGCAGGGCGCAGCGCAGGCCCAGCAACTCGACCGCTGGCGCTGGGAGCAATTGCGCGAGCGGCAGTTGTGGCTGGCGGTGATGCAACACGATTTGTGGCAGCCCTTGCAAAGCCTACGCTTGGGTTTGAGCACCTTGCTCAGTCGTCAAAGCGGCCCACCCGACCCGGTGTTGCAAAGCATGTTGCAAGCCAGTGAGGCCCTGGATGATTTCGCGCGGGTGGAAACCCAAGACGCAGGGGATCAGCCCCAGCCCATCATCGATTTGCAACTGCTGTTGCGCCAACTCACCGCCGAGCACCGGCCGTGGGCCAACCGCTTGTCGGTGAGCTTGCGGGTGCATGCGCCACGGGTTCAGGTGCGTGCCCACGAAGCGGCCGTGCGGCGGGTGGTGCGCAACTTGCTCAGCAATGCCTTGCGACACACGCCCATGGGCGGCAGCATCCTGCTGGCCATTCGCATTCAGAAGGGGCACGCCTGGCTGTGGTGCTTTGATTCCGGCGTGGGCATGGACGAAACCCGCACACCCGATTCAGCGCCGCGGCGTGACTGGGACCCTCTGGACGAACGCTTTGCCCAAGGGCAACGCCAGCGGCTGGGGCTGGGTTTGTTTGGAGTGCGTGCGCGGGTTCAGGCGCAGGCGTGGCAATGGCAGGTGAAAAGCGAATGGCGCAAAGGCACCGGGGTGGGCATTGGCTTGGGGCCAGCGTTGGGCCGGGCGCCACCCGGCGCAGCTGAGCGTGAACCTTAACGCTGCAAGTCGCTGGGGTTGAAGTCGATGACCACGGGTGAATGCACCCGACCATCGAGGTCACGCGGCAACTTGCCGGTTTTTTCGAGTGCGCGCAACACCGCATCGTCCCAGGCTTTGTTGCCGCTCGATTTCACGAGCTCTTGACCAATGATGGTGCCATCGGGGGCCAAGCGCACCTTGACCGTGGCTTTGATGTTGCCCGGTTTTTCGGTGAAGGTGATGCGCGGCAACACGGCACCTTGAATGCGGCCAGCCCAACTGTCTGAAGGCCCCGAGGCTTTGGCTTGGGTGCTGCGGGTTTCCGTGGAGGCTTCGCCAGCCATGGCACGCACGCGATCGAGTTGCTGTTTGCGCAAAGCCTCGATGCGACGGTTTTCTTCGGCCTCGCGTTTTTTGCGGGCTTCATCGGCCTTGCGTTTTTTTTCGGCTTCGAGCTTTTGTTTGCGCTCGTCTTCCAATTTGCGTTTTTTGTCGTCTTCAAGCTTTTGCTTGCGCTCGGCTTCTTGTTTTTTGCGCTTGGCTTCGAGCTCGGCTTGCGCGGCTTTTGCTTTGTCCTGCTGGCGTTGTTTGGCCAAAGCGATTTCGGCCTCCCGGTTCACTTCGGGCGCTTTGGGTTTGGGCGGCGGCGGTGGGGGCGGGGGCTCGGGTGGATCTTCCGGCTCGGGCTTGGGTTCAGGCTTGGGGTCTGGTTTGGGCTCGGGTGGCTTGGCTTGGGGGGCTGCTGGCGTGGGAATGGCCGACCACACCTCAGCTTCGAAAGAGGGCGCGACTTGGGTTTGGTTCCAGTTCAGTCCCCAGGTGAGCGCAATGACCAACAGCGCGTGCACCGTCAGGGACATGACCAAGGAACGGCCAGCCGCCGGAGGCTCGGGCGGCAAAAAAGCAGAAAGCTCTCGGGCTTGGCTCATGCGCAGGTTCAGTCCAGCGTCCTCACCGACAAGCCCACGCGCTTGACATTGGCGCGCTGCAGCTTGTCCATCACCTGAATGACTTTTTCATAAGGCAAGGTTTTGTCGGCACTGATGATCACGGGCACGTTCTCGTCCTCGCCTTGAATGAGCTTGGCTTGCAAGCCCACGTTGTCCAAGGTCACGTCGTGGGTTTGGTCTACACCGGTTTTGCCCGATGTTTTTTGGCGCAGGCGCAGTTGCCCGTCCTTTTTGATTTCGACGGTGATCACCATCTCAGGGGCGCTAGCGGCCTTGCCAATCGAGGGCACGTCGATGACGCTGGGCGTGATGAGTGGGGCCGTGACCATGAAGATGATGAGCAGCACCAGCATCACATCGATGAACGGCACCATGTTGATGTCGCTCATGGTGCGGCGCGATGCACGGCCTCGGCTGTTGATGGGCGTGGGCATGCGGCTTCCCCTTCAGTGTCCGGCTGCGGACTGGCCACCCAAGTTGCGCTGCAAGATGTTGGAGAACTCTTCAATGAAGGTTTCCATTTTGTTGGAGACGCGGTCGATTTCGCGGTTGAAGCGGTTGTAGGCCAGCACAGCGGGAATGGCGGCAAACAAGCCAATGGCGGTGGCCACCAAAGCCTCGGCAATGCCGGGTGCCACTTTGGCCAGGGTGACTTGCTGCAAGGCCGCCAAGCCAGTGAAGGCGTGCATGATGCCCCAAACCGTGCCAAACAAGCCCACGTAAGGCGACACGGAACCCACCGAGGCCAGCAAGGAAATGTTGGCGTCGATGGCCTCCATTTCGCGCTGGTAGCTCGCGCGCATGGCGCGGCGGGCGCCGTCCATCAGCAAGCCAGGGTCGTTGATGCGCCGCTCGCGCAACTTGCTGTATTCGCGCATGCCACTGGCAAAAATGCGCTCGATGGGGCCGCCGGTTTTGGCGTGTTGCTGGGCAGCGGTGTAGAGCTCGTTGAGGCTTTTACCCGACCAAAAGTCACGCTCGAAATCGTCGTTGAGCTGTTTCACCGTTTTGAGCGAAAACACCTTGCGAAAAATCGTGGCCCAGCTCAGGACAGAGACGATGAGCAAAATCAGCACCACGGCTTGCACCACCCAACTGGCGTTGAGCATGAGGGAGACGATGGAAAAGTCTTGGGTCATAGCAGTCGTTCCAACAAATTGGGAGGGATTCTGGCAGGTTTAAGGGTCTCGGCCATCACCCAGCCGATGCGAATGCGGCCTTCGCTGAGCAAGGTGAGGCTGCCATCGGCCTCGCGGCGGCTGGCGGATTGTTGAATCACCAGGCTGGCGCGTCCGGTTTCGGCAAGGCCAGCGGTGACGCACAGCAGGTCGTCGAGCACGGCCGGCTTGTGGTATTTCACCTGGGTGTCGAGCACCACGAACATGCCCCCAGTGGCCTGGCGCAAGGCCTGTTGGCCAATGCCCAAGTGCCGCAGCCACTCGGTGCGGGCGCGTTCAAAAAATTTCAGGTAGTTGGCATAAAACACAATGCCACCGGCATCGGTGTCTTCCCAATAGACACGCACATCAAAACTGAAACTCATGGGGCCTCCAGCCATTGGCGCAGGCGCTCGGCGGCCTGCATCAATTCGTCTTGGGCACTGGCGATGGAAAAACGAATCCAGCGCCCCGGGTCATGCTGTGAAAAATCTCGGCCCGGGGTGATGGCCACATGGGCTTGCTCCAGCAAGGCCAGGGCAAGCTCCCAGCTGCTGGCCAGGCCTTTGCGTTGACACCAGTCGCTGGCATCGGCCCACACGTAAAACGCACCGTCTGGCTCTACGGGCACCTGTAGGCCCAACTGCCGCAAGGCCGGTATGAATGCGTCACGGCGGGTTTTGAATTCGTCACGGCGTTGCTCGAACACCGCCAGCGCGTCGTCCTCAAAGCAAGCCAGGGCAGCATGCTGGGCGATGGCGCTGGGGCAAATGAACAGGTTTTGCGCCAGCCGTTCGATGGGTTCGACCCACTGGGGCGGCACCACCAGCCAGCCAAGGCGCCAGCCCGTCATGCCAAAGTATTTCGAGAAGCTGTTCACGCTCACGATCTGGTCGCTGATGGCGAGGGCCGACTGCCCATAGGTGGGGTCGTAGCTCAGGGGCAAATAAATTTCGTCGATCACGGTGACGCCGCCGTGCGATTGCACCACCTCGTGAATGGCCGCCAGCTCGTCAGGGTGAATCGAGGTGCCCGTGGGGTTGGAGGGCGAGGCCAGCAACACGCCTTGGGTGTTCGGCCCCCAATGCTCGCGAACCTGTTGGGCACTGAGCTGAAAGCGCTGCTCGGGTGTGGTGGGTATGCGGGTGGCACGGGCATCGGCCGCACGCACAAACTGCGGGTTGCACGGGTAGCACGGGTCGGGCATGAGCACTTCATCGCCCGCTTCAAACAAGGCCAGGCAAGCGAGCTGAAGGGCGGCCGAGCCCCCAGCGGTGATGAGCACCCGCTCGGGGGCAATGGCCAAGCCCAGGCGTTGGGCATACCAGTGGCTGATGCGCTCGCGCAAGACGGGCAAGCCCAGTGCCGGGGTGTAGGCCGTGTCTTGCCGCTGGATGGCCGCTTGCGCGGCGGCTTGAACCGAGGGTGCAGCCTTGTGGTCGGGCTCGCCAATGTTGAGGCGAATGAGCGGGGGGTCTTGTGGCCCCAGGCGCTGCGCCAAGGCTTGAGCCGCTTTGCCAATTTCCATGACGTAAAACGGGGCGATGGTTCTCGCCCGTTGGCTCAGCTCAGGCAAGCGCGGTGCAGCTTCAGCCACGGGCATGGCCTTGGGCCAGATCGTTTTGGTATTCCAGGTGACGAACGTCACGGGCCACTTCGTTCAAGATGGCGTTGACGTATTTGTGCCCATCGGTGCCGCCAAAGGCTTTGGCCAGCTCAACGGCTTCGTTGATGACCACGCGCCAGGGCACATCCAGGACTTGCATCAGCTCAAACGTGGCCAGCCGCAGAATGGCGTGTTCGACGGGGGAAATTTGTGCCAAGGGGCGATCGAGGTGAGGCACAAAGCGCGCATCGAGTTCGCTGGCGCGCTCGCTGCAGCCTTGCAACAAGGTGTCGAAGTGCACCGAGTCGGCCTTGTGAAAGCCACTCAGGTCGCGGGTGTAGTGATCGATGTCGGTGACGGATTGTTGGCCCACCAGCAATTGATACAGCGCTTGCACCGCAAACACGCGGGCGCGGGTGCGGCCCGTGCTGTTGGTGAGGGTGCGCGGGCGCGAGCCCGACTTGGCGGGCGAAGGGGTGTGACTCATGATCGTTGGGTTTTCAGTCGGGCCATCTCGACCGCCACGCGAGCGGCGTCGCGGCCTTTGGGTTGCATCCGGGCCTGGGCCTGGGCCAGGTTTTCGGTGGTGAGGATGGCGTTGGCAATCGGTAGCCCGTGGTCGAGGCTGACGCGCGTGACGCCCGCGCCGGATTCGTTGGCCACCAATTCGAAGTGGTAGGTTTCACCGCGAATGATGCAGCCCAGGGCAATGAGGGCGTCGAAGGCTTTGAGGTTGGCCATCGATTGCAGGGCCAGTGGCACCTCTAGGGCACCGGGCACGGTGATCAGGGTTTGGTCGTCGGGCGCCACACCCAGGCGGGTGAGCTCGGTTTGGCAGGCGTCGCGCAAACCTTGGGTGATCGCGGTGTTGAAGCGCGCTTGCACCAGGCCAATGCGCAAGCCCGCGCCTTGCAGTTCGGGCCAGGTGATGTCGTCGGTGGATGGGTCGAACATGGCTTATTCCTTGGAGACGTAGCCGGTGATTTCCAGCTCGTAGCCGGTCATGCTGGGCATGCGGCGCGGGTTGCCCAGCAGCTGCATCTTGCGCACGCCGCAGGCTTTGAGAATCTGGGCACCAATGCCATACGAGCGCAAGTCCATGCGGCCGCGCACCGGGGCGTGGGTGGCCGTGGCGCGGCCCTCGAGCTGGCTCATGAGTTGGTCGGCGCTTTCGCCGCAATTGAGCAACACCACCACGCCTGCACCTTCTTGGCGAATGCGCTGCAAGGCCGCATCGAGGCCCCAAGAGTGCATCAAACGGCGGGGCTCCAGCGCATCGAGCACCGACAAGGGCTCGTGCACACGCACCAGCACTTCATCGCTTTCTTGCCATTCGCCCAGCACCAAGGCCAGGTGCAAGCCTTGTCCAGGGCGGTCACGAAAGGCGTGCGCCATGAACGTGCCGTGGTTGGTGTGCATGGGGCGCGAGTGCACGCGCTCGACCAGGCTTTCGGTGCGGCTGCGGTAGGCGATGAGGTCGGCAATGGTGCCAATCTTGAGTTGGTGACGCTGGGCAAAGGTCATGAGGTCGGGCAGGCGCGCCATGGTGCCGTCGTCCTTCATGATTTCGCAAATGACTGCCGAGGGGCTGCAGCCGGCCATGGCAGCCAAGTCGCAGCCGGCTTCGGTGTGGCCAGCGCGCATGAGCACGCCGCCATCGACGGCTTGCAAGGGGAACACGTGGCCGGGTTGCACCAAGTCGCGCGAACGGGTGTTGGGGTTTACCGCCACGGCAATGGTGTGGGCCCGGTCGGCGGCCGAGATGCCGGTGGTCACCCCTTCGGCGGCCTCGATGGACACCGTGAAGGCCGTGCCATGCACCGTGCCATTGCGGCTGGCCATGGGGGGCAGCTGCAAATGCTCGCAGCGCTCGCGCGTGAGGGTGAGGCAAATCAGGCCACGCCCGTGGGTGGCCATGAAGTTGATGGCTTGCGGGGTGACGTGGTCGGAGGCCAGCACCAAGTCGCCTTCGTTTTCGCGGTCTTCTTCGTCGACCAAGATGACCATGCGGCCCGCAGCCATTTCGGCGACGATTTCGTCGACGCTGGCAATCACAACCGGTTCAGTGGAGGCAGGGGTGGACATGTTCAGGATTCCAAAGTGGGGGCGGGGGCGTTCATCATGCGTTCCACATAACGCGCCACGGTATCGATTTCGAGGTTCACAGACGAGCCAGCGGCCAAGTCGCCCAAGCTGGTGTTGGCCACGGTGTGGGGAATGAGGTTGATGTCGAAAGTGGTGCCCGCATCGCTGTCGGACACGGCGTTCACGGTGAGGCTCACCCCATTGACGGTGATGGAGCCTTTATAGGCCAGAAAGCGGCCCAAGGCCCGAGGAGCGAGGATGCGCAACAGCCAGCTCTCGCCGATGGGGCCAAAGCTCACCACTTGACCCAAGCCGTCGACGTGGCCCGATACGATGTGACCGCCGAAGCGGTCGTGGGCGCGCAAGGCTTTTTCGAGGTTGACTCGGCCGGGGCGATCCAGACCTGAGGTCAGGCGCAGGGATTCGGCCGAAATGTCGATGCAAAAGTGGGTGTCGTCGAAGGAGACCACCGTCATGCACGCACCATTGAGGGCGATGCTGTCGCCCAAGGCGACGTCGAGCAGGTAGCCGGCGGGCGCCTCAATGCGAAGGCGCTTGCCGTGTTGTAAAGAGCGACCCAGGTCGTTGACCTCGACGATGCGGCCAACGCCGGTGATGATTCCGGTGAACATGGCGGCATTTTCGCAGGTTTGCCAAGGCCGTCCGGAGCCAAGGGCGTGCACAGCCCACCAGGGGCCGCCAACACGGGGTTCAGATGGTGCGTTGGTCAACCAGCCAGTCGGTGAGACCCGCCCCCACCCACATGAAAAACAAGGCCAACCAGGCGGTCACCGCCAGCACCGAGCCACCGGTGATGCCGGCGCCCACGGCACAGCCGCCCGCCAACATGCCACCAAAGCCCATGAGCGCGGCGCCGATCAGGTAGCGCGCCAAGCCCGTGCTTTCGCTGAAGGCTTGCCAGGCAAAGTCGCGCCCCAGTTGCGAGGCCAGAAAAGCGCCGCCAAAGACGCCCAACACAATGCCCACGTCGAAGGACAAGGGGATTTGGGGTTCATTGATCAAACCCATCAGGGTGTCGGCAGAGGGGCCGGTGAAGCTCACGCTCTTGATGCTGACGACATCGAAAGACCAGCTGGCATGCCATTGGGTGATGAACCAGCCCAAGGCCACCGCTGCGCCTACGCCCAGGGCACCCAAGCCCAGCCAGACGCTGATGCGGTTGCGGCGGGCCAGCCACAGGCCCAGGCCCAAGGTGAGCAAGCCCAGCACGGTGCCGGTGTGGGCGGGCAAGTAAATGGCCAGACTGCGCCGATCGGCGGCCAGGGGCCAGAGCTGGAACAGCCATTCGCGCAAGGGCGACAAACCGCCGCGCAAGGAGGCTTGTGCGATCACGGTGACCACCAAGCCCGCCACCAAGGCGCGCATGTTGCCGGTGGCCGACAACACCAGCAAGCGGCTGGCGCAGCCCCGCGCGAGGATCATGCCCACCCCAAACATGAGGCCGCCGATGATGGCCCCCGAGAGTGAACCCACGGTGGTGAGCTGGCGGATGTTGCTGGGTTTGAGCCAGCCACTGTCCATTTGGAGTTGAACCAGCAACAAGGCGGCACCAAAGGTGAGCAGCCACACGGCCAGCTTGCCATCGAACTGGCCTCGCCAAAAATGAATGGTGGCCGAGCGCAAACAAAATTGACTGCGTTGGGCCATGCTGCCAAAGAGCAGTCCAACAATCACGCCCAACAGCACCGAGACCTGGGGGGCGCTCCAGGATTCAAGAAGGGTTTCCATGGCGGGCATTGTCGGGGGTTGGTAGTGCCTGGGGATTGATCCGCGTCAAGCTGGTCGCAGGCGCAAACGCAAGTCGGGGCCCACCGGGCTGGCCTCCACAAAGCGCCAAGACAGGCCTTGATCGAGCCGATCGAAGGGGCCCAACTGGGTGAGGCCTTGGCCTTGGCCCAACAGCTTGGGGGCCACATACAGCAGGATTTCGTCCACGCAAGCTTCACGCAGCAAGGAGGCATTGAGCTTGTGCCCCGCCTCGACGTGCACCTCGTTGAGTTGACGCTTGCCCAGGGCGTGGAACAGGGCGGGCAAATCGACCTTGCCGCTGGGGTTGGGCAAGGCCAGGGTGCTGACCCCCGAACGCGGCCCAGCCCAGCCGGCGGGCAGTTCATTCAGGGCATGGGCCAAGCACACGTCGCGCTGGGGTTCAAACAAGCGGGCGTTGGACGGGGTTTGCAAGCGGCTGTCCACCACCACCAGGGGCGGTTGCCGAGGGGTGATGACCTCGCGCACATCCAGGCGCGGGTTGTCTTCCAGCACCGTGCCCACGCCTGTGAGCACCGCACAAGCGCGGGCCCGCCAGGCGTGACCGTCTTGCCGGGCTTCGGGGCTGGTGATCCATTGGCTTTGCCCATTGAGCAAAGCGGTGACGCCATCGACCGAAGCAGCCACCTTGAGCCGCACCCAGGGCAAGCCGGTTTGCATGCGTTTGAAAAACCCGAGGTTCAATTCGGTGGCCTCGGCAGCCAGGAGCCCCACCGACACTTGAATGCCAGCGGCGCGCAAGCGGGCCAGGCCTTGCCCTTGCACCAAGGGGTTGGGGTCGGTCACGGCCACCACCACCCGGCGCAAACCGGCCTGAATGAGGGCATCGCAACACGGGGGCGTGCGCCCGTGGTGGCTGCATGGCTCCAGGGTGACGTAGGCGGTGGCCCCTTGAGTGGCGTGGCCCCCGGCGCTGGCGTCGCGCAAGGCCATGACCTCGGCGTGCGCTTGGCCGGCGGCTTGGGTGTGGCCTTGCCCCAAGCGTTGCCCGTCGGGGCCCACGATCACGCAACCCACCCGGGGGTTGGGGGTGGTGAGCCACAGCGCCGATTCGGCCAAAGCCAGGGCCTGCTGCATGTGGGCGTGATCGGCTGGAGAAAACGGGGACTCGGACATGGCGGGCATTATGGCCCGCGACCCCAACAGGCGGTGGCCGAACGCTCGGCCTGCGCGTTGCCGGTTTGCCCGGTTTCATCGAGCCACAGCAGGCCACAAGGGTCTTGCTGTTGTGGGCCCACGGGCCAGGCTTGCAAGACCCAGCTCGGGGCGTTGAGCGAGCCGCTTTGCAAACTGAAGCGTTAGGGCAGGCCAGGGGGTGCGGCCTGCTCGGCCGTGAGCGCGGCTGGTGGGCTGCCTTGTTGCAACTGAGCCCAGGCCAAGCCTTGGGCCAGCGCATGCAGGTGCGATTGGGCGGCGAAGCGGTGGGCGCTTTGGCGTGCGCGATCCCATTGGGGCAGGGCCCAGGTGGTGATGACGCCCAGCAGCGCCAGCACCACCAGCAATTCGGTGAGCGTCCAGCCGCCCGATTGACCCCATCTTGCGTTCATGATGGACTGAGCTCCAGCCAAGACAGCCATTCCCCCAGCGCTTCACCGGGTGCCTGGCCAGCCACAAAGGGCATGTGCGGGCGCCACCACGCTTGCCAGAGGCGATCGTCCACCCGAACGGTGATGCGAAAGGCCAAGGTCTCGCTGGCATCGGCTTGCACCTGGAGCAAGGGCTCGATCCAGTAGGTGAGGCGAAAGGCTCCGCGCCCTTGGAGGGGGAGGTCCTGACCATCGACGCGTTGCGCCCAGGTGCCGGGGCTTTGCGGTGCGCTTTGCTCTGGGCACAAGCCGCTTTGGCACGGGCCAGGGCTGGCCGGCCAGCGCGACCATTCGGCCACGGTTCGTGGCACAAACCGGGTGGTGGGTGCGGCGTCGCCGAGTTGCTGGGGGTGACGGGCGTCGACCCGCGGGGCATGGATGTCGACCACAGCGGCCTTCAGGCCCACCCAAGCCCACTCGCGTTGACGCAGCACCGACAGCTGAGCCTCGAGGGCGGAGAGGCCTCCCGTGGTGGCGGACCACAAGGCCAAGGCGGCCAGGCTCAAGCCGCCGCACATCATGAGGGCCAATGGCAAAGCCATGGCCGGGCTGGCGCGATTCATGGCTGCGCCCCGGGGCGGGGCCGGTGCCACAGGCCCACCAATTGCCAAGCGTCGCGATGCGCAGCGCGGGGCGCGGGCAGGCTGCAGGCCACGCCGGTGGGCCAAGGGGTGCGTGCAACAAGGGGGGAAGGCCCGGGCCCATCGGGCTGGGTGCGCCAGCACCAGCGGGCCGCCCGAACCGCTGGTGGCCAAGGCCCTGCCACCGGGGTTTGCCATTGCCAGGTGGGGGTGGTGCCCGTGCTGGCCACCGCCAACTGCAGCTGCCAGCCCCGAATGCCAGACCACAGGCTTTGCCGCACATTGCCGGCATGGCCGGCGTTTTGGCAGTAGAGGTGGGGCGCGGTCAGGCTGTAGCTGTCGTGCACCGTGTCTTCTTGCGCAAGGCCAAACTGGCAGTGTGTGGGGGTGTTGACGGCCCAGTGGTGAATGCGCCAAGGGCCCAGGCGAGGGTCGTCGGTGGAGGCTTCGGTGGGCACGGCCTGGGCTTGCCATCGCCCAGCCGACAGGCGAACCCACTTCACCACGCCGGCACGCGCCCAGCGCTGACCCACATGGGCTCGCGCCAGGCTGTCGTTGAGCCACCAGGATTGCCAAGCCTGGCTGAGCTCACCCGCTTGGCGCAGGCCAGCCACGATGTGCAGCCCACCGGCCAGCAACAAGCCCATCAGGGACAGGCCCACGCTCACATCGATCAAGCTCCAACCGGGCGAGTGGGAGGGGGTCATGGGGCGGTCCAGAGCACCAGGCTGGGGTTGGGGCTGTTGGGCCATTGCAGCTCCCATTTCGCCAAGGGCAAAGCCATGGGGGTGGATTGCACTTGCCACGCCAAGGTGTGATCGAACGACCATTGGGGCGAAACGGTGGGCAATTGCAAGCGCAGCAAGCCCAGCCACCACTGGGCCTCGGCCGTTTGCCACTCGGCGAGGGTGCAGGCTTGGGCCTCGCAGGCATGGGCCTGGGCCCCACTGGCGGCCAAGGCCAGACGCGGCCACGCCTGAAGCTGGCCTGGCCACAGACGCAACGACTCGGCGGCGTTGTCCAGCCACTGCACCGCGGTTGCGATTTGGGTTTCGCGATGCAGCTGTCGCAGGGCATTGACCCCCACGCGCCAACTGCCCAGACCCGCGCTCACCAACAGGCTCAGGGCCAGCAAGGCTTCGAGGGTCACCAGCCCGGCACTGCGGCCAAGGCTGGCGATGGGGGTGGCTGCCGGACTCATGAACTGCAACCCCGCCCCAGCTGAAACCGCCAGCGGCCGGTGTTGGCGATGCAGGCCGTGAGGGCCGGTGCGGTGGGTGAGGGCGATGCAGCGGGGGTGAATTCAACCCGCAGCGCCCCACTGGCCCAGTGGCCTTGCGCGTCGATTTGCCAGCCCTGGGCTTGTGCGGCGACTGTGGTGCCAACCGTTGGTGAAAAGGCCTGCACCCGCAAGCGCTGGGCCGCTGGCCCTTCGGTGCGCAATTGCCACCCACACGACCAGCTGCCTGTGGCGGCCGAGGCGCAGGCGGGCAGGGGTTCGATGCGAATGGGTTGCTGGGTGCGCAAGGCCTGCCATTGGGCCCATTGCACATCGCGCTGCAAGGCGAGTGCCCGCTGGCGAATGAGGGTGTGCTGGCTGGCGTGTTGCCAGCTGGGCCAAGCCCACGAGGCCAAGAGGCTCAGGAGGCTGGTGGCCACCACGGTTTCGGTGAGGTTCATGCGGGCATCTTCAGCCGGTGCCGGTTGGCGTCGGTGTGATGCCTTCACCAACGAGTGGTGAGCAGGGCCCCAGCGTCGGGGTCAGTGGGGCGCGGCTTAGCGGCGAACCTCGTCGACCAAGGTTTTGAATTCGTCGATGTCTTCAAAACTGCGGTAGACGCTGGCAAAGCGGATGTATGCCACTTTGTCCATTTTTTTCAGTTCACGCATGACCAGTTCGCCCAATCGCGTGGAGGCCACTTCGCGCACGCCCATGGCCAGCAGCTTTTCTTCGATGCGCTCTTGGGCGGCGTCGAGTTGATCGGTGCTGACGGGGCGTTTGCGCAGGGCCAGTTGCATGGACGCGCGCAGCTTGCTGGCATCGAACTCGATGCGCCGACCGTCTTTTTTGACGATGGTGGGGTAGGCCACATCGCTGCGCTCGTAGGTGGTGAAGCGCTTGTCGCACGACACACACCGACGGCGGCGGCGAATCACGTCGCCTTCTTCGCCCACCCGCGTTTCAACCACCTGGGTTTCCGGGTGGCTGCAAAACGGGCACTTCATGGCTTAGCGGTAAACGGGGAAGCGGGCGGTGAGTTCGCTCACCCGGGCTTGCACCTTGGCGATGTGGTCGGGGTTGCGCGGGTCATCGAGCACATCGGCCATGAGGTTGGCGGTGAGGCGGGCTTCTTCTTCCTTGAAGCCACGGGTGGTCATGGCAGGGGTGCCCACGCGAACGCCACTGGTGACCATGGGTTTTTCCGGGTCGTTGGGGATGGCGTTTTTGTTGATGGTGATGTGCGCCTGGCCCAACACCGCTTCGGCTTCCTTGCCGGTGATGCCTTTGGCACGCAGGTCGACCAGCATGACGTGGCTTTGGGTGCCGCCACTCACGATGCGCAGGCCGCGCTCGGTGAGGGTTTGGGCCACCACTTGGGCGTTGCGCACCACTTGCTGTTGGTAGGTTTTGAAGTCGGGGGACAGGGCCTCTTTGAAGGCCACCGCCTTGGCCGCAATCACGTGCATGAGGGGGCCGCCTTGCAGGCCAGGGAACACGGCGCTGTTGATGGCTTTTTCGTGCTCAGACTTCATGAGGATGATGCCGCCACGGGGGCCGCGCAGGCTCTTGTGGGTGGTGGAGGTGACCACGTCGGCATGAGGCACTGGGTTGGGGTAGGCGCCCGCGGCCACCAAGCCAGCGTAGTGGGCCATGTCGACCATGAAGATCGCGCCCACGTCTTTGGCAACCTTGGCAAAACGCGCAAAGTCGATGTGCAGGGAATAGGCCGAAGCACCGGCAATGATGAGCTTGGGCTTGGACTCGTGGGCCTTGCGCTCCATGGCGTCGTAGTCGATGGCTTCTTGGGCGTTCAGGCCATAGGACACCACGTTGAACCATTTGCCACTCATGTTCAGCGGCATGCCGTGGGTGAGGTGACCGCCTTCGGCCAGCGACATGCCCATGATGGTGTCGCCAGGCTTGAGGAAGGCGAGGAACACGGCCTGGTTGGCCGAGGCGCCGCAGTGGGGTTGCACGTTGGCGGCATCGGCGCCGAACAATTGCTTGACGCGATCGATGGCCAATTGCTCGGCCACGTCGACGTGCTCGCAACCGCCGTAATAGCGCTTGCCGGGATAGCCCTCGGCGTATTTGTTGGTGAGCTGCGAGCCTTGCGCGGCCATGACGGCGGGCGAGGCGTAGTTTTCACTGGCGATCAGCTCAATGTGATCTTCCTGGCGGCGGTTTTCGGCCTGAATGGCAGCCCAGATTTCGGGATCGGTTTGTTCAATCAGCTGTTGGCGTGAATACATGTGCGTTCCATTTTGAGGTGAGCCCCAAGCGGTGGTCAGGCCGGTGTCGGCCCTATCGCCAGTTGCAAGCGCCAACGAGTTTATCAGTCGGTCGAGGGCGCTTGAGGGGCCGCCACGGGGTTGGGCTGGGTGGCGGCCGGGGTTGCTGCGGGGGCCGGGGTTTCTGCGGGGGCGAGGTCGAATTCGGTGTCGTCGGTGCCCAGCCCCAGGAACACCAAGGCCGAGCGCCACAAACGCTCGCCCAAGCTTTCCACCTGAACGGTGACGGTGGCCGACTGGTAGACCCGCTCGGGTTCGGCCACTTGCTTGTGGCCCGTGCTCACCTGCATGAGGCGGCGATACAGGGCCAGCACCCGGTTGGCTTGGGCGGCTTCGTCGGGCAGGTGGGTTTCGAGGGCATAGGCCTTGAGGGCTTGGAAAACCGATTCGTTTTGTGACAACTGCTCGCGCAGCAGGCCCAAGCCCACCCGCACATTGGTGATGGGATCGAACAAGGCGATGGGCCCGCCATAGGCACGGCTTCGGGCTTGACCCCATTCGGGCTCCACTTGCATCAGGCCTTGCTGACCCTTGGGGCCTTGCACATAGGGGTTGAAGCCCGACTCCACGGCCATGAGGGCAATGGCCAACACCGGGTCGATGTGGTTTTTGGGGGCCAGCTCGAACACCTCGGTGACCACGGCGCTCAAGGGCTCAGGCGCCACCCGGTATTGGCGCGACAGCCACTTCACCAGCAAGGCTTGCTGGCGGGGCAGGTCTTTGGGGTTGGCGACGGTGGTGCGCTCCAGGGCGTTGTCTTCGCTGAAGGGGTGCAAGCGGCCGTAATGCTGAATTTGCAGCCAGCTCAGCAAGCGGGCCTGGGTGTCTTCGCGCCATTGGGGCTGAATGCTGAAGACCAAAAAGCTCACGAACACCAACATGCCGAACATGGCCAAGCTGCTGTGCGTGCTCATCATGAAGCCGCTCAGGAGATCGGCTGCAGCACTGCGCAGTTGTCGACGAAAGGTGGGAAACCAGGTCATGGGTGTTGTGGGGGGGTGAGCCGAAATTTTAAGTGGACGGGGAAAACCGCCAAATGCCGGGCATTGCGCCGATAATTCCGCCTGATCAAGATGGACATCATGAATTCAGACGAACAAGCCCCTTCCAGCGCCGCCTCGCATGCCGAGTTGGACACCCTCACCCATGGTGCCTTTTCGGCCAGCCAATCCCAAGCGCGCGCGCAATTGCTCAAGGCTTGGCTCGATGAGCAGCCTGCATTGACCGACCTGGTGCGTGTGCATCGCGAGATGAGCTCCCGCGACAAAGGCGCAGCCAAGGTGCTCAAAGAGGCCATCGATTTGCTTAAGCGCGAGCAACACCAAGAGGCCTTGGTCACCGAGTGGTCCAACAATGCCCAGCAGGTGTTGTCGCAGCACCCCTTCGTGATGGGGGACGCCTTGGCCTGGATCCGAGACGCCGCCAAAGCCGGTGCACCCCTGTCCAAAGAGCCCTTGTCGCAACTCAAGGCCAGCTTGGCCGACCGCATCAAGTCGGTGGAAGACCTGCAGCAACAGTGCATGGTGCAACGCGAGAGCGTGCATTTGCTGATGCAGCGCATGGACAACCTGAGCGCGCGCGATTGGCCCGACGCCTTGGCCGCCCTCACGGGTTTGAACCAAGACGTGCACCGTGCCCTGGACGCCTTGCGCGAACTCACCACGCACGCCGATTGGCCGCACGTGGATTTGAAATACCCCGGCTGGATCGAGCAATCGCAAGCATCGCTGCAAGCCGCTTGGACCGCCTTCGAGGCCGCCGCAACGCTGGCCCAAGCGGCCCAAGCCGATGCCCAAGCGCCCTTGCCCGGCGTCGCCGCCTGGGACGAATCCTTGCGTGCGCTGCGCGAAGGCCGCCCCGTGCGTGCCGCAGCCCCCGTGACCGAAACGCCGGCCACCGCCACCGAAACCACCACGCCGGCCGCGGCACCGGCCAAGCCCGAAGAAACCCCAGAGCAAATCGCATTGCGCCAAGCGGTGCATGCCGAGCGTCAAGCCCTGTTGGAGCAAGCCCTGGCCTTGACCCATTGGGTGGCCGACGAAGCCAGCCCCGTTGAGGCCGCTGAAGCCACACCGGCAGCCCCCGCTGAAGCCACGCCGGAAGCGACTGCTGAAGCCACACCGGCAGCCCCCGCTGAGCCTGAAGCCGAAGCGGCTGCCCCCGCAGAACCAGCCCCCGCTCCGGCCCCGGCTGGTCACTGGGAAGCCGCGTTGCCGGTTCGTCAGTTGCAACAGCAATTGCGACAGCTGCGTCAGTCCTGGAAAGACCTCGATCACAAGGCTCCGGTGCACCACGGGCTGTGGCGCAAATTCGACCAAGCCTGCAACCGGGCCTACCCCTTTGTGAAGCAATGGGTGGATGGCGTGCGCGAGCAAAACCAATCGCACCAGGCCCAGCGCGAAGCCCTGATTGCCCAAGTGCAAGCCTGGACGCAGGCGCTGCCCGAACAACCCGACTGGAAACAAGTGCAACGCGACTTGCAGCAGTTCAACGACCAGTGGCGCCACGGCGGCCACTTGAGCGAAAAAGCGTTCCAGCAGATTCAGCCCGCTTGGAAAGCCGCCATCAAAGCGGCCGAGGCGCCTTGGCATGCCGCCGTGAAGGCCAACATCGCGCAGCGCAAAGCCCTGATTGAGCAAGCCAAAGCCTTGGGCGCTCAATCGCCCTTGCCCGTGGCTGAAATCAAAGCCCTGCAACAGACCTGGCAAACCGTTTCGCAACACATGCCCATCGAGCGTCGCCTGAGCCAAAAACTCTGGGAGTCGTTCCGTCAGCCGCTCGACGAGGCCTTTGCCCGTTCGCCCAAGCCCGCACGCGGCGCACCCCGCAGTGGAAATGCCGCCCCTTCGGCACCGCTCAACGCGCATGAGCAACAGGTCATGGCCGCCATTCAAGCTTTGGATGATGCGATTGCCGCCCGCGATGCCGCTCGCATTCAAGCCGCGCGAGAGGCCTTGCAAGCAGCCTTGCACCCGCCTGCGGCCAGTGCTTCAGCCATCCCCGCAACTCACCCTACCGAGGCCCCTGCCGAGGCCCCTGCCGAGGCCCCTGCCGTTGCCGAAGGCGAAGCCAGCCCTGAGGGGGCTGCCGAGTCCGCCGACACCGCTGAGGCGCCCAAGCCTGCGGCCGCACCGGCCAAACCCCTGATTGCCGTGCGTGGCGATGACCGCCACAAAGCCGTTCGGGCCGAAGTGCCCGGTTCTGGCCCTCGTGGCCAGGGCGCACGCCCCGGCAAGCCCATGGGCCGAGGCCAGCGCGACGGTGGCCGGGAGGGTGGCCGCGATGACCGGGCGCCGCGTGGCCCCCGTTTGTCGGACACCGTTTTCTATGCCCAACGCCAAATTCAAGAAAAAGCCGACAAGGCCCTGCGCCAACTGAGCGCCCAAGCCCATGGCGAGCATTTGCACGAGCTGATGCAAGCCTGGAAGGGCCGCGATGCCCAGGCCGTGCCGCCGGCCAAGCTGTTGGGCAAATCGCTCACCGCCAGCCAATGGCAAGCCTGGCAAGCCGCCGTGGCGGCCGCGCCCCAAGCTGCGCCAGTCACCCAGTGGGTGCGGCTGGACATGGCGGCGGGCCTGCCCACGCCTGCCCAAGAGCAAGACGCTCGTCGGGCTTATCAGTTGCAGTTGCTGACCCAGCGCCAGGCCCCATCGCCCGAGCAAACCTGGGCCGAGGATGTGGCCAAGCTGCTGGCGTCCGAGCACACCGAAGCCGGTGAGCGCCGATTGCAAGACGCCTTGAAGGTGCTGCTGGGCCGCCGCTGAGGGCTTAAAGGTCTTCGCGGTGAAAGCCGTTCGCGTCCCAGTGCAGCACTTGGGCGCGGGGGTGCTGGGTGTCTTCGAGGTCCCAGTCGCTCAACACATGTCGCCACAAACCGGGTGCCAGCGCCTGATCGGCTGGCCGGTGGGTGTGGCCATGCACCAGGTGTTGGGCCTGACGCGCCTGTAGGGCTTGGCAGGCGAGGTCGGCATCCACATCGGCATGAACTTCCCGTTGGGCTTGCACTTGCTGACTTTGTGCGCGCATGCCTTGCGCCAAAGCCAATCGTTGCGACAAGGGTTGCGCCAAAAACTGGGCTTGCCATTCGGGCGAGCGCACCTGCTGCCGAAAGGCTTGGTAGTCGACATCGGCCACGCACCACGCATCGCCGTGGCTGACCACACATCGGCCAAAGGGGGTGTGCACCGTGGCCGGGTCGGTGAGCACAGTCCAGCCCACTTGGCGCTGCACCTGTTCGCCCACCAAAAAATCGCGGTTGCCACACACCCAAGCCACGGGGGACTGAGCGGCGGCTTGGCGCAAGCGATTCACGCATTCGCGCTCGAACTCGGCCTCTGGGGAGGTTAAGACGTCGTCGCCCACCCAGGCTTCAAACCAATCGCCCAAGATCACCAAGGGGCCAGGCGCACGTTGGGCCAGCCAATCGAACACGCGTTGCGCCGTGCGTGGGCAACTGGCTTGCAAATGGAGGTCGGAAATGAAACTGACCCCAGTGCACGCCGGGAGGTGCCAATCTGGGGTCGGTTCGGCGATGGACGCCATGGTGGGCAATCGGCTCAGCGAACCGTGGCCTTTTCAATCACCACGGCTTCTTTGGGCACATCGTCGTGGAAACCATGACGGCCCGTCTTCACTTTGCGAATGGCATCGACCACGGATTGGCCTTCGGTGACGCGACCAAACACGGCATAGCCCCAGCCTTGGCGCGAGGGTGCGGTGTGGTTGAGGAAGTCGTTGTCGCTGACGTTGATGAAAAACTGAGCCGTGGCCGAGTGGGGTTCACCGGTGCGCGCCATGGCGATGGTGTAGGCGTCGTTTTTCAAGCCGTTGTTGGCCTCGTTGGTGATTTCATCGAGGGTGGGCTTTTGCGACATGTCTTCGGTGAAGCCGCCGCCTTGGATCATGAAGCCATCGATCACGCGGTGAAAAATCGTGCCGTCGTAGTGGCCGTTGTTAACGTAGGCCAGAAAGTTTTCAACGGTGCCGGGTGCTTTTTCGGCATCCAATTCCAGGGTGATGGTGCCATGACCGCGGATTTCGAGATCAATGATGGGGTTGCTCATGGTTGTCCTTTCGAGAGGGTGGCTTGAAGAATCGTCACCGTCTGACGCGGGACATCGGTGGGGAAGGGGCCGCCAGCGCCCGTGGGCACTTGCACAATTTGTTGCACCACGTTCATGCCTTGAATGACACGGCCAAACACGGTGTAGCCAATGAGTTGGGGCGACTCCAGCAAGGCCGCGCGAGGGGCATTGCGGAAGGTGCGGCCACGGTATTGGAAGTAAGGCACGGGGTCGCCGGGCGGGATCTCAACGGGGTCGAGAAAGTTGTTGTTGTTGACGTTGATGTAGAACTGAGCCGTGGCCGATTGGGGGTCGGCCGTGCGCGCCATGGCCAAGGTGCCTGTGGCGTTGCGAAGCCCACCCGCCAGGGCTTGTCGGCCCTCGTGCTTCACGGGCGCATGGGTGGACTTTTCACGGAATTGCGCATCGAAGCCGCCGCCTTGCACCATGAAGTTGGGAATCACGCGGTGAAAGATGGTGCCGTTGTAGTGGCCTTCTTGCACATAGCGAACAAAGTTGGCCACGGTTTTTGGGGCGTGCTCGGGGTAGAGCTCCACCACGATGTTGCCCAAATTGGTTCGGAAGGTGACTTGGGGATGGGCTTGCGCTTGGGCCCCAGAGGCACCAAACAAAGCCAAGGCACTCAAGGCCCACGAGAGCAGTTGACGACGATTCATGGCTGGGCTTTCAGGAGTTGGAGAACAGGCACCAAGGCCTCTTGCTTGGCTTGGATGCGCGGGTTGTTGGGCTGCGCCTTTTGGACAGCCTGGTATTGGCGCTGGGCCAAGCGAATCATGACATCGGCCAGGTTTTCACGGGCCATTTGGTTGTGGGGGTTGGCACGCAAGGCCAGTTCGAAGCGGGCCTGGGCTTGTTCGAGTTCTTGTTTGGCGGCCATCAGCACACCCAGGTTGTTCTGAGGTTCTGAAAACTCGGGGTGCATTTCGGTGAGGGCTTCGTAGTGCGCGATGGCCTGATCGGTTTGGCCCAGCAACTCCAGCACGTAGGCTTTTTGAAAGCGCAAGTTGGGGTCGTTGGGGTTTTGGCGCAAGCGCTGCTCGATGACCTTCATGGCCTCTTGAGGCGCATCGCGGGCAATCCATTGCTGAATGGTGGCCGTTGCACTCAAGGGCGCCGACAGCGCCGATTGCGCATGCGCATTCAGGGCGGGAAAGGCCAAAACCAAGGCCCAAACGAGCGCCAAGGTGGGCACGATTCGGAGTGAAAACTGCATGCCTGAAGGTGAATAGAATCGTTGAACAAGCCCCGCCGGTTGAAAGGTGGGGTGGATATACTGAATCAATTTTAGGGCACTGTTCCTGAGCTGGCCTGGCGCCACCGCTTTCAATCACAACATCATGGGACTTCGGATTTACGACAGCCTTCAACGGCAGGTGAGAGCGTTTGAGCCGCTCGAACCTGGGCATGTTCGCCTGTATGTGTGCGGCATGACCGTTTACGACTTGTGTCACCTGGGGCATGCCCGCTCCATGATTGCCTTCGATGTGGTGCAACGCTGGCTCAAGGCCAGTGGTTTTCGCGTCACCTATGTGCGCAACATCACCGACATCGACGACAAGATCATTCAGCGCGCACAAGCCAATGGCGAAACCATTCACGCGCTCACGGCGCGCATGATCGATGCCTTGCACCAAGACGCCGACGCCTTGGGCATCGAGCGACCCACCCACGAACCCAAAGCCACCGACCATGTGCCCCAAATGATTGGGCTCATCCAAACCCTGCAGTCCAAAGGCCTGGCCTATGCCGGCGATCGTGCCGACATGCTGTATTCGGTGCGCCGCTTTCCGGGTTACGGCAAGCTCTCGGGCAAATCGCTCGACGAATTGCAAGCTGGTGAGCGCGTGGCTGTTCAGGGCGATAAGCAAGACCCCTTGGACTTTGTGTTGTGGAAGTCGGCCAAGCCCGAAGAGCCTCCTGAGGCGCAATGGGATGCCCCCTTTGGCAAAGGCCGGCCGGGCTGGCACATCGAGTGTTCGGCCATGAGTTGCGCCTTGTTGGGCGAAACCTTCGACATCCACGGCGGAGGGGCTGACTTGCAGTTCCCCCACCACGAAAACGAAATTGCCCAAAGCGAGGGCGCGCACGGCGTGACGCTGGCGCGCTACTGGATGCACAACGGCTTCATCAATGTCGACGACGAAAAAATGTCCAAGAGCCTGGGCAATTTCTTCACCATTCGCGACGTGCTGGGCCAATACGACCCCGAAACCGTGCGCTTTTTTGTGGTGCGCAGCCACTACCGCAGCCCCCTGAATTACGCCCTGAGCCATCTCGATGACGCGCGCGCTGCCCTCAAGCGCCTTTACACCGCGCTCGACGCTGTGCCACCCCAGGCCACCACGGCCATCGATTGGGCGCACCCCTTGGCGCAGCAATTCCAGCAGGCCATGAATGAAGACTTCGGCACGCCTGAGGCGGTGGCCGTGTTGTTCGAGCTGGCCTCTGAAGTGAACCGGCATCAATCGGCCGAGTTGAGTGCGTTGCTCAAGGCCTTGGGTGGTCTGTTGGGCTTGCTTCAAGACGACCCGAAACGCTTTTTGCAAGCGGGTGTGGCCCTTGACGAATCGGCCATTCAGGCGCAAATTCAGGCCCGCGCTCAAGCCAAAGCCAACAAAGACTTTGCCCAAGCCGACGCCATTCGCAAAGCCTTGCTCGAGCAAGGCGTTGTGCTCAAAGACTCCCCCACAGGCACCACCTGGGAGAAAGCCTGATGCCCAATCCCACGACGGTTGTGGAGCAAGTGCCCCCTTATTGGGAAGAGGCCTGCGCCTACCTGGCCAAAAAAGACCGCGTGATGCGGCGCATCATTCCCCTGTTTGGCGACGCCCGTTTGGCTTCGCGTGGCGATGCCTTTGTGACCTTGGCGCGCAGCATCGTGGGGCAACAAATCTCGGTCAAGGCCGCGCAATCGGTGTGGGACAAACTGGTGAAATTGCTGCCCCGAAAAATCACGCCTGCCGCCTTGCTCAAACTGCGCATCGACGACATGCGGCAAGCCGGCTTGTCGGCGCGCAAGGTGGAGTATTTGGTCGACCTGGCCATGCACTTTGCCAACCGCACCGTGCATGTGAACCAATGGGCTGGCATGGACGACGAAGCGGTGATTGCCGAGTTGGTCTCCATTCGGGGCATTGGCCGCTGGACGGCCGAAATGTTCCTGATTTTTCATTTGCTGCGCCCCAATGTTTTGCCCTTGGATGACCTCGGGCTGATCAAGGGCATCAGCCAAAACTATTTTTCCGGCGAGGCCGTCAGCCGCAGCGATGCGCGCGAAGTGGCCCAAGCCTGGGAGCCGTTTCGCAGCGTGGCCACTTGGTACATGTGGCGCTCGCTCGACCCCCTTCCGGTCACCTATTAACCCTGTTCGATCTGGAGCTCGTTGTGGCTAAAAAAGTGTTTCTCGACTTTGAGCAACCCATCGCCGACTTGGAAAACAAGATCGAAGAGTTGCGCTATGTCCAGGGCGATTCGGCGGTGGACATTTCTGCCGAAATTGACCAGCTCACCAAAAAGAGCGTCAAGCTCACCAAAGACATCTATGCCAATTTGTCGCCGTGGCAGATCACCAAAATTGCGCGCCACCCCGAGCGGCCCTACACGCTGGATTACCTCAACGACATCTTCACCGACTTTGTGGAGATGCACGGCGATCGCAACTTCGCGGACGACCAAAGCATTGTGGGCGGCATGGCCCGACTCAACGGCACGCCTTGCATGGTGCTGGGCCACCAAAAAGGCCGCGACACCAAAGAGCGAACCCTGCGCAACTTTGGCATGAGCCGGCCCGAGGGCTATCGCAAGGCCTTGCGCCTGATGAAAACCGCCGAGAAATTCAAGCTGCCCGTGTTCACCTTTGTGGACACCCCGGGCGCCTATCCTGGCATCGATGCCGAAGAGCGCGGGCAAAGCGAAGCCATTGGCCGCAACATTTTCGAAATGGCCCAGCTCGAAGTGCCCATCATCACCACCATCATTGGTGAAGGCGGATCGGGCGGCGCTTTGGCCATTGGTGTGGCCGATCAGGTGTTGATGCTGCAATACGCGGTGTTCTCGGTGATCAGCCCCGAGGGCTGTGCCTCCATCTTGTGGAAGACCGCCGATCGCGCCGCCGATGCGGCCGAGGCGCTGGGCATCACCGCGCATCGCCTCAAGGCTTTGGGCCTGGTCGACAAAATCGTGAATGAACCAGTGGGCGGCGCGCATCGCGATCCGCGCCAAATGTGCGCCCAGCTCAAGCGCGGCCTCATTGAGAGCCTGCGATTGGTCGACGACTTGGGCGTCAAGGCCTTGCTGGACCGCCGCTACGAGCGCTTGCAAGCCTATGGGCGATTCAGCGACACCAAAGCCGCCTGAGCCTTTGCCCACCGGGCCATGGGCCGGGCCCGAATGGGAGGCCTTCGCTCCCCCTCAACCCCTGGTGGTGGCCCTGAGCGGCGGGGCCGATTCCACCGCCTTGCTGCTGGCCTGCCACCAACGCTGGCCTGGGCAGGTGCAGGCGGTGCACGTGAACCATGGCTTGCAGGCTTCGGCCGAGAACTTTGAGCGCCATTGCCAAACCCTTTGCCAGCGATGGGGCGTTCCCCTGAGCATTCATCGCCTGAGCCTGGCGCTGCAGCCCGGCCAGAGCCTGGAACAAGAAGCCCGACAGGCGCGCTACGAGGCCCTGGCCCGTGCGGCCTTGGCCTTGGGGCAGGGCGCGGGCGTGGTGTTGGCCCATCATGCCGATGACCAAGTGGAAACCGTGTTGCTGGCCCTGAGCCGTGGCGCAGGGCTACCGGGCTTGGCCGCCATGCCCGAACGCATGGAACGCCATGGGGTGGTTTTCTTTCGCCCCTGGCTGAGTGTGCCGGGCGAGGCCATTCGCGCTTGGCTCACCCAAGCGGGAGTGCCTTGGGAAGAAGACCCCAGCAACCAAGACGAGCGCTTCACCCGCAACCGCATTCGGCACCAGGTGCTGCCCGTGTTGCAAGCCCAGTTTCCGGCCATGCGCACCACGTTTGCGCGCACGGCCCAGCATGCGGCGCAGGCCCAGGCCTTGCTGTTAGAAGTGGGGCAGGCCGACTTGGCGCAGTGTGGCCAGCCGCCGCGCATTGCGGCCTTGCAAGCCCTGAGCGAAGCGCGTTTGCACAACGTGTTGCGGGTGTGGCTGAACGCGCAAAACTTGCCGCCCAGCACGGCTCAATTGCAGGCCTTGGCGAGCCAAATTCGGGCCTGCCAAACGCGCGGCCATCACATCGATCTGAAGGTGGGGCAGGGGCGTGTCGTCAGGAAAGACGAAGCACTGGTTGGCTACAATCGCCCGCTTGACTTTGGGCCCGAAGCGCCCACTTCCTCTCTTTAGCAATCAAATGGCACTCATTGTTCATAAATACGGTGGCACCTCGATGGGGTCTACCGAGCGCATTTCGCAAGTGGCCAAGCGCGTGGCCAAGTGGGCGCGAGCAGGCCACCAAATGGTGGTGGTTCCCTCGGCCATGAGTGGTGAAACCAACCGCTTGCTGGGCTTGGCCAAAGAGCTGAGCCCCGGCTCCGTCACCTCCGACCAATTGCGCGAACTCGACATGCTGGCGGCCACGGGCGAGCAAGCCTCTTCGGCCCTGTTGGCCTTGGCTTTGCAAGCCGAGGGCATGCCCGCCATCAGCTTCACCGGCTGGCAAGTGCCCGTGCGCACCAACAGCGCCTACACCAAGGCCCGCATCGAATCCATCGACGATGTGCGCGTGCGCCAGGCCCTGAACTCGGGCAAGGTGGTCATCATCACGGGCTTTCAGGGCATTGATGATCAAGGCCACATCACCACCTTGGGGCGTGGCGGCTCCGACACCTCGGCCGTGGCCGTGGCAGCCGCCCTTAAAGCCCACGAGTGCCTCATTTACACCGATGTCGATGGCGTTTACACCACCGACCCGCGCGTGGTGCCCGAGGCCCGCCGCCTGAAAACGGTGAGCTTCGAAGAGATGCTGGAAATGGCCTCTTTGGGCAGCAAGGTTTTGCAAATTCGTTCGGTTGAGTTTGCAGGCAAATACAAAGTGCCTTTGCGCGTGCTGTCGAGCTTCACGCCCTGGGACATTGACATTCAAGAAGAAGCCGCATCGGGCACGCTGATCACTTTTGAGGAAGATGAACAAATGGAACAAGCCGTTGTTTCTGGCATTGCATTCAACCGCGACGAAGCCAAAATTTCTGTCATGAGCGTGCCGGACAAGCCCGGTATTGCCTATCAAATTTTGGGCGCCGTGGCACAAGCCAACATTGAAGTGGACATGATCATCCAGAACATCAGCAAGGATGGCAAAACCGACTTCAGCTTCACCGTGCACCGCAACGATTACGCCCGCGCCCTTGAGCTGCTGAAAAACGAAGTGTTGCCCTCGCTGGGTTCGCCTGAAGTGACGGGCGACGCCAAGATTTGCAAGGTGTCCATTGTGGGCATTGGCATGCGCTCGCACGTGGGTGTGGCCAGCAAGATGTTCCGCTCGCTGAGCGAAGAGGGCATCAACATTCAGATGATCTCGACCTCTGAAATCAAAACCTCGGTGGTCATCGACGAGAAATACATGGAGCTGGCCGTGCGCGCACTGCACAAGGCTTTTGACCTCGACCATAATCAGGCATAATTCTCCCCACCTGGAAACGTGACCGAGTGGCCGAAGGTGCTCCCCTGCTAAGGGAGTATGGGGTGTTGAGCCTCATCAAGGGTTCGAATCCCTTCGTTTCCGCCAGAACAAGTCCTGCTAACTCGCTCAGTCGGGTTGTCAGGCGCTCAGAGCCCCGCACCACGCGGGGCTTTTTGCTATGGGCTCCTGACTGGACCCATGGTCACCCACCCCCGAAATCCGTCTCAAACCCCGTTTCGTCTCAGAACCTCCTGACTTTTTGCCGGCGGTACGGCATGAGGGGGTTGGCGAAAAATCAGAGTTTTGGCGCCGTACCGATTGAACGGGTAGGCGAGCTTCTGGCCTATGAGGGCCATCAGTCCTCGAAGCCGTGATTTTTAAATTTGAGCTGATTACAGTTTTCGCGAGCCGCTCGCTGCGTCGATTCGTCGAAGCCGGAGGAAGCCTCGGCCTGGATCTCCAAGCTGACCTTGACCCTCACGCCAGGCTTGGAGGTGAAGAGCATGAGCACCTCTTCGGTGACGTCCGAAAACTGGAGCTTTGCCTTGACCGGATCGAGCTCGACCTGGCCGAAGAACACTGTCTTCTTCGCCGAGGGCGTCTTGGGCGGGTTGCCGCCGCCTGCGGCTCCACCACCGCTACCGCCTCCGGTCTCGGCCCCGCCGCTGCCATCGCCGCCTGAGCCTGCTCCGCCTCCGGCCCCGGCTCCGCCGCCCTGGCCGCCGGCATCGCCTTTCGCCTTAGCTTCGCGCTCCGCCTTCTCCTGCGCCAGGAGATCCGCGAACTGAGAGGCCGACGAAGGCTCGACGAGCAAGAGAGCGTCGTCGAAGATCTTCCTTGACCATCCGGCGCATAAGGTCGGAGACGTCGACCTTGTGTGCGCCGTCGCGGAACTTGCCGTAGAAGCGGTCGGAGTCCAGCAGGGATAAGAAAAGCTGGAAGTCCTCTTCCTTCCCGTTGTGGGGCGTGGCCGTCATCAGCAGGAAATGGCGCGTGATCGAGCCCAAGAGCTGCCCCAGCTTGAAACGCTTGGTTTCGTTAACCTTTGTTCCAAACCAGGTGGCAGAGAGCTTATGGGCTTCGTCGACCACAACCAGGTCAAATCGGCTGAGCCTCAACTTCTCTTGGAGCTCTTCGCTGCGGGAGAGCTGGTCAAGTCGCGCGACCAGCAGGTCATGGTCGTCAAAGGGGTTGAATCGCCCTGGGTTTCGTGGAGGCCAGTTGGTTTACGTTGAGACCTCGGTCTCGTTCTTCCCGGCAAGTTGCCGGTAGTAGTTCACCTCAGCTTCAGCCGGTGGAATATACCCAATCGAG